>JAEEGH010024348.1_pt1 | contig 12224 bp, 11 predicted proteins | sample 9134181 | NCBI WGS metagenome assembly JAEEGH01 (sample SAMN16246544, study PRJNA631951) | gut metagenome | biome: gut microbiome; feature: rumen; material: DP-attached | host: Bos | place: Iran: Karaj | collected 2018-10
TTATCGTGGGTGCTGTGCGTGAGTTCCTAGGCCGTGGCTCGCTACTGGGCTTCGAGATTCTGCCTCAGGGTTTCTATGACTTTGGTTACCAGAACAACGGTATGATGACCATGCCCGCCATGGCCCTCATCCTTGTCGGTTGCGTCATTTGGGTTCATCGTGCATATTTTTATAAGGAGAAATAAGTTATGGAACACGCAATATCATTACTGTTCAGGTCCATCTTTGTGGACAATATGATCTTCGCCTTCTTCCTCGGCATGTGTTCCTACCTTGCCGTGTCGAAGACCGTGAAGACCTCCCTGGGTCTTGGAATGGCAGTGACCTTTGTGCTCACCGTCACCGTGCCCGTCAACTATCTGTTGCAGACAAAGGTGTTGGGCCCCGGCTGTCTCGTTGAGGGTGTTGACCTCAGTTACCTGTCGTTCATTCTCTTCATTGCCGTTATCGCCGGTATGGTGCAGTTGGTGGAGATGACCGTCGAGAAGTACAGCCCCTCGCTCTATGCAGCTCTGGGTATCTTCCTGCCGCTGATTGCTGTGAACTGTGCCATCATGGGTGCTTCGCTCTTCATGCAGCAGCGCATCCTCATGGAGCCCACCAACTCGCAGGCTATCACCTCCATCTGGGACGCTATCGTCTATGGCTTCGGCTCCGGTATCGGCTGGACGCTGGCCATCGTGGCCATGGGTGCCATCCGCGAGAAAATGCAGTATTCTGATGTGCCCAAGCCCCTGCAGGGTCTCGGCATTGTGTTTATCACCGTAGGACTCATGGCTATGGCTATGATGTGTTTCAGCGGACTAAATATTTAATGAGTTATGGGAGAGTTTATAGCATATAGCATTGGAGTATTTCTCATTGTCATACTCCTGTTGGTGATTATTCTGTTGGTGGCAAAGAAATATCTTTCGCCCAGCGGAAACGTCAATATCGTTGTCAACGGTGAACGCACACTCAATGTGCCACAGGGCAACAACCTCATGGCTACGCTCAACGAGAACGGCATCTTCCTGCCCTCTGCCTGTGGCGGTAAGGCCTCTTGCGGACAGTGTAAGGTGCAGGTCCTTGAGGGTGGGGGAGAAATCCTCGATAGTGAAAAGCCTCATTTCACGCGTAAGCAGATCAAGGATCATTGGCGCCTGGGCTGCCAGTGCAAGGTGAAGGGTGACCTGAAGATTCATGTTGACGAGTCCATCCTTGGTGTCAAGGAGTACGAGTGTACGGTTATCAGCAATAAGAACGTGGCTACGTTCATCAAGGAGTTCAAGGTACAGTTGCCTGCTGGCGAGCACATGGACTTCCTGCCAGGTTCGTATGCACAGATTAAGATTCCTGCATTCGACTGCATTGATTACGACAAGGACTTCGACAAGTCCTTGATTGGCGACGAGTACCTGTCCAGCTGGGAGAAGTTCGGACTGTTCCCGCTCAAGTGTAAGAATCCCGAGCCCACTATCCGTGCGTACTCTATGGCTAACTATCCTGCCGAGGGTGATGTTTTCATGTTGACGGTGCGTATTGCTACGCCTCCGTTCAAGGCAGACAAGAGTGGCTTCATGGAGGTGAACCCGGGTATCGCTTCGTCGTACATCTTCTCGCTGAAACCTGGCGACAAGGTGACGATGTCAGGTCCTTTCGGTGACTTCCACCCCCACTTCGACTCTAAGAAGGAGATGATTTGGGTTGGTGGTGGTGCCGGTATGGCTCCGCTGCGTGCTCAGATTATGCACATGACGAAGACCCTGCATACCACCGACCGTGAGATGCACTACTTCTACGGTGCACGTGCCCTGAACGAGGTATTCTATCTCGACGACTTCCTCGGACTGGAGAAGGAGTATCCCAATTTCCATTTCCACTTGGCACTCGACCGTCCCGACCCCGCAGCCGATGCTGCCGGTGTAAAATATACTCCGGGCTTCGTCCATCAGGTGATGCTCAATACCTACCTGAAGGACCACGAGGCTCCCGAGGACGTGGAGTACTACATGTGCGGCCCTGGCCCCATGTCGGCTGCCGTCGTTTCCATGCTCGACTCGCTGGGCGTCGATCCCGAAAGCATCATGTATGATAACTTTGGAGGATAAGCTGATGAAGAGAATCACGAATACGAAATGGTTGATGGTAATCGCTTTATCATTTATCATCTCTCATTTACCCTTTTGCAGCGTAGCTGCGCAGGAGAAGCTTCTTGTGGCTGACGCTTTCGAGTTTTGTGTTCGTATGGACTATACCGCTGACGGCCAGAACGGCATGTCTCGCAACTTCCCTGCACGCTTTGGCGTGGAGGGTTGGGACAACCACATGTCGCTGGCGCTGGTGTTGACGGCAGACATCGAACAGGCAGCCAAGTTGGGACAGCCCTACAAGCCTACTGCCGAGGTGGAGGCTGCTGCCCATCCTGCTCTGCCCGTGGTCTATCAGCATACCGACGAAGGTTACCAGAACGTGACGTTCTTCAGCAGCGACCAGCAGTATGCCTACGTGCTCTATTTCGCTCCTGAGCAGCAGCGCTCCTGGTTGCTCGTCAGTCGCATCGGCGGCGGAATCATCCAGCCGCTTTACCAACTGTCTAACGACGTGACCATGCTTGACGACACACAGCTCACCGCTGATCTCCTCATACATTACCCTGAGCTTGATTCGGCCAATCTCGATGCCTTCATCAGTCTGACGGGACGCCTCGCCTCCGGCCAGTATCACGGCATCAATTACATTGAGCCCTAATGTAAGGATATGGGATTTTTCCACCCGTGTAATTATATTAACACGCCCCTGCAAAGATATTAGCACGGGCGTGTTAAATTGTTGATACGCCCGTGCTAATCTCGCTACGGCTTCCAGCAAAACAGGATTACAAATTCTGCATTTGCTGTATATCTGTTACTTTTTGAGTATTTCTGAAGTTGTACTTCAGATTTTCAGTATTTTTCTTGCGTAGTTGACATAATTATATTATATTTGCCCCCAAGTGCACAGTTGCGCTCGGCTTTGCCGCTTGTTACCAACGGGATGCAAGACGACCCCGTGTGCAGAAGTAAGGAAAAATATTTTTTACTGATAATGGAATAAGGTATGAAGAAAATGGTAATGGTAGCCATGATGGCGCTTATGTCCTTCGCGACAGCTGTTGGGCAGGACATATATAGTAATAGTACCAGTGTGGTGAATATTAACAGCGAGTGGGAGCATGTGACATTGAGCGGAGTGACGGATGGTTCACTTATTGCCATGCTCGACTGCTTCAACAAGAAGTGGCCCACGTGGATGGTGACGTATGCACTCAAAACGATGAGGAAAGGTCAGCATCTTGAACGATTTGGCGAAGGATTGCCGACGGTTTTCTATGAGCCACAGAACGGATGGGTGGATGTGGCAGCACAACCTATGGGAACAGAATTTATGCATGTTTGCTACTGGAAGCGTACCAATGGTCATCGTCTGTTGGCCATATATTTAGGCAAGCCTATCGACCCCTCCATACATTTTGTATGCTTCTATGACTACTCCCCACAGAAACACACGCTGACCCCAGAGCCACATATTATCGACGGGTATCAAACCACAGAAGACACAAAGTTCTTTTATGACCTGCCAAGAGAGGGTAGGAATCTGATTATTTCTGAGTTCGGTCCTCGAGGTCACGTCAGACATACCTTTAAGTGGGATGGCATGAAACCAGTATATTTAAAGTCTGAGTTTGTTGAGGATATTGGCGATGGGGAGCATTGTGACGAAGATGAAGACAATTAACCAATCTGCCTCTCAAGTAATGTTAAAAAATGACATGGTTCTTTTGTGGTATCGAAAAAAGTGCGTACCTTTGCTCAACTCTTTTTAGACACTACAAATATAATAAGGTATATATAATGATTAGAAAGTTATTGATTGGCGTGATGACGCTCATGATGGGGTGTCATGCGGGCATGGCTCAGAAGAGCATCGTGATACTTTATGAGAACGACGTGCATTGCGGTATTGACGGCTATAAGAAGATGGCCGGTCTGCGTGATGCCATCAACAAAACGGACACGGCGTATGCTGCCATTGTCTGCGTGGGTGACTTCCTGCAGGGCAACACGACGGGTGCCATTTCGAAGGGTCAGTACGTCGTGGATATCATGCGTGAGATGAAGTATGACGCCGTGACGCTGGGCAACCATGAGTTTGACTATGGCATTCCCCGTATGATAGAGCTGCTGAGGCAGATTAATGCACCCGTGGTGTGCGCCAACCTGTTTGAGGCAGGTGAGCCGCAGTCTTTCTATGCTCCCTACGTCATCCGTCAGTTCGGCAACAAGAAGGTGGCCTTCGTGGGTGCCACAACGCCTGAGACGATGATCATGGAAGGCTATGCGTTCTACGACACCAACGGCGTGCTGCTCTTCGACCTGAAGCGTGACAGCTTCTATCAGGTGATTCAGGAGGCTGTGGATAAGGCCCGTGCCGAGGGTGCCGACTACGTGGTGCTGCTCTCGCATGTGGGTGAGACGACGCAGTCGCTGGGCTTCAACTCACATCTGCTGGTCAATAACACCAAGGGCATTGACATTGTGCTTGACGGTCACTCGCACGAGACCTTCGTACACGACAAGGCTACGAATGTGAACGGCAAGGACATCATCGTCACGCAGACCGGTACGCAGTTTGTTAACATGGGCAAACTGATTATTACGCCTGACGGACAACTGGTGACTGAGATGCTCAAGACATCGGACATCCCCTATGAGAACGAGCGGGTGGCTGCTGCTACTGATAGCATCCGCCAAATAGTAAAGGCAGAAACCTCGAAGGTGGTAGCCCATACGGACTACCGGCTCGTGGTAAGTGACGAGAATGCCCAGTGGATTGTACGCAGTGAGGAGACGAATGCGGGTGACCTGGTGGCTGACGCCTACCGTTATGCCATGAAGTCTGATATTGGCTTCGAGAATGGCGGTGGCATCCGTAACGACATCTTGGCAGGTGATATTACCTATGGCGACATCATAGGCATGCTGCCCTACGACAATACCCTGCGCCGCATTGCTGTAACTGGTCAGCAGCTGAAGGACATGCTGGTCCGTAATACGGCTCTTGTCCCCGTGCTCGACGGTAACTTCCCCCAGGTGTCAGGCGTGCGCTTCACCATTCATTGCAAAAGTCACACGGTCAGCGACATTGAGGTGTTGCAGGCTGATGGTAGCTATGCTCCGCTGGAGCTGAACCACCAGTACAGCGTAGCGGTTACCGACTATAACCACGACAACGGAGGTTTCTTCGACTGTTTCAAGAAGTGCCCCGTGCTCTTCGAGAGCAGCATGCGTTACTACGAGGCTTTGGCAGACTACCTTCGTAACGTGCTTGGAGGCTCCACAGGCAATGCCTATGCGCAGCCCCAAGGACGAATCAAGATTGTTAACGACTAGTTTCGACGATTTCGCGGGCACGGGCCAGCGCCAGGTCTATATGATTGCAGATGTTCTCCTCGCCTAATAGCTTGGGGAACCCGTTGCGACGCAGCACAGCGCCTACTTTCTCATTGACGCCGGAGAGGACGATGGTGATGCCCTCCTGCTGACTCATCAGACACATGTTTTCCAGGTTGTGTAGGCCTGTGGAATCAATAAACGGTACCTTACGCATGCGGATGATGCGTACCTCCGGCCTCCGGCCGCCGTAGCGTGCCATAATGTCTTCGAAGCGGTTTCCTGCACCGAAGAAGTAAGGCCCGTTAATCTCATAAACCTCCACCTTCTCAGGAATGGTCAGATGCTCCAGATTGCCACGTTCCATATCGGCATCTGCGTTCAGGTCAATCTCGTCGTAGATGGCCTTGACGTCGGTGGTTTCTGACATGCGGCGCATGAAGAGCAGACAAGCGATGACGAGTCCGAACTCAATGGCTATGGTGAGGTCGAAGATGATGGTGAGCAGGAACGTTAATACCAGCACGGTGACATCACTCTTGGGGTTGCGCAGCATGGCCAGGAACGAACGCCATCCACTCATGCCGTAAGCCACGATGACGAGCACTCCAGCCAGACAGGCCATGGGAATGTACTGAGCCAGCGGCATGAGGAAGAGGAAGATGAGCAGCAGCACCACGGCGTGGATGATGCCAGCCACTGGGGTGCGTCCGCCGTTGTTGATGTTGGTCATGGTACGTGCGATGGCTCCTGTGGCGGGGATGCCGCCGAAGATGGGCGAGGCGATGTTGGCCAGTCCTTGTCCGATGAGCTCCGTGTTGGAGTTGTGGTGGTCGCCGATGACACCGTCAGCCACCGTGGCCGACAGCAACGACTCAATGGCGCCCAGCACGGCAATGGTGACTGCCGGTCCTACTAGCCCCTTGATGGTCTCCCAAGTCAGCTCAGGCACTACGGCATCAGGCAGTTGCGACGAGATGCTGAAGCGGTCGCCGATGGTCTCGATGGTTGTGATGCCTCCATACGTCTTCAGCAGCAGCGCCGTGACGGTCATCAGGATGATGGCCACCAGAGAGCCTGGAATCTTCTGGAGAACAGATAATTTAGAACTGACAACCGGCAATTTTGTGAGCGACGGCCATGCGCCGATGAGGATGACGGAGCCAATACCGATGACAGCACTCCACAGGTCAACTGTACCTATATTATTTATATAGGCCAGCCATTTCTCAATGAAGTCGCTTGGAACCTGCTCCATCGTCATGCCCAGCAGGTCCTTGACCTGCGTGGAGAATATGGTGACGGCAATACCGCTGGTAAAGCCGACGACGATGGGGTAGGGTATATATTTGATGATGGTGCCCAGACGGAGCACACCCAACAGTATGAGGAAGACGCCCGCCATGAGCGTGGCGACGGTCAGGCCCTGCATGCCGTACTGCTGAATGATGCCGTAGATGATAACGATGAAGGCACCCGTAGGGCCTCCAATCTGTACTTTTGAACCGCCGAAGAGACTGATGGCCAGTCCGGCGACGATGGCGGTGATGATACCTTTCTCAGGCGATACACCGCTGGCAATGCCGAAGGCGATGGCGAGCGGCAGGGCCACGATGCCCACGATGAGGCCCGCCATAAGGTCGGCTGTGAATGTCTTTTTGTTGTAGTTTCTAATGGCCGAAACCATTTTCGGCTTGAAGTCTAACGTTCTCACTTTCTTATCCTTTCAATCTTTTTACCTTAAAACCTTTTCTTTTCGGGGGACAAAAGCGGTGCAAACCGAATGCAATCGAGTTTGCTTGAATTGCTGAGGTGTAGCCCGTCTTCGCAAATTTTTTGCAAAGGTACGAATAATAAATAAGGTGGCACCATCGGGCCACCTTATTCTTCAAAAAAGTGCTGTTTTCTTGATTTAGTTCTTCTTCAGCAGGTCACGGATCTCGCCGAGCAGCTTCTCCTCGTTGCTGGGTTCGGGTGCAGGAGCGGGCTCTTCTTCCTTCTTCTTCTTCAGCTTGTTCATGGCCTTGATCATGAGGAAGATACACAGGGCGATGATAAGGAAGTCGAGGATGTTCTGAATAAACTGACCGTAGGCAAAGACGGCAGCGCCTGCCTCCTTCGCAGCTGCAAGTGTCTCGAACTTGCCGTCACCCAAGTTGACAAACAGGTCTGTGAAGCTCACGCCACCGGTTGCCAGACTGACGAGCGGCATGATGATGTCATCAACCAGACTTGACACAATTTTACCAAAGGCACCGCCGATGATCACACCGACTGCCATGTCCATTACGTTGCCTTTCATGGCAAACTCTTTAAACTCACTGATAAATCCCATAACGTTTAAATTTTAAATGTTGTATGTAAAAATGTCATCTTTACCTTGCAATCTTGGTCCTAAGGCCTTGATTTATCTCAGTTTTCACTTTCCTGTTTTCACTTTTCACTTTAATTAAGAAAGAAATCTGATGCAAATATAGAAAAAATTTCGTAACTTTGTGCCCGAAAACGGAAAAAAATGCTTTTAAGCATTAATTTTCTTGATTTTCGGGGTAAAATCATCAAAAAAGAGTATAGTATTAACCCTTTAAATAAAAACAAAAGTAAAATGACAAAAGTAGCAATTAACGGTTTCGGCCGTATCGGTCGCCTCGCCTTCCGTCAGATGTTCGAGGCTGAAGGTTATGAAGTAGTAGCAATCAACGACTTGACCAGCCCGAAGATGCTGGCTCACCTGTTGAAGTATGACACCGCTCAGGGTGGTTTCTGTGGCAAGTTCGGTGAGAACAAGCACACTGTAGAGGCTGGTGAGGACTTCATCGTTGTTGATGGTAAGAAGATTACCATCTATGCTATTCCTAACGCTGCTGAGCTGCCTTGGGGCAAGCTGGATGTTGACGTAGTCCTGGAGTGCACAGGTTTCTACACCTCTAAGGAGAAGGCTTCTGCTCACCTGACTGCTGGTGCCAAGAAGGTTGTTATCTCTGCTCCTGCAGGCAATGACCTCCCCACCATCGTTTACAACGTTAACCACAAGACCCTGACTCCTGCTGACACTGTTATTTCTGCAGCTTCTTGCACCACAAACTGTCTGGCTCCGATGACGAAGGCTCTGAACGACTTCGCTCCCATCCAGAGTGGTATCATGACAACTGTTCACGCTTATACTGGCGACCAGATGATTCTTGACGGTCCTCAGCGCAAGGGTGACGTTCAGCGTGCCCGTGCCGGTGCCCAGAATATCGTTCCCAACTCAACTGGTGCTGCCAAGGCTATCGGTCTGGTAATTCCTGAGCTGAACGGTAAGCTGATCGGTGCTGCACAGCGCGTTCCGACTCCTACAGGTTCTACCACTATCCTGCACGCTGTTGTGAAGGGTGAGGTTACTGTTGAGGGTATCAACGCTGCCATGAAGGCTGCTACCAACGAGAGCTTTGGTTACACTGAGGAGAAGCTCGTTTCTTCTGACATCATTGGCATGAAGTTCGGTTCGCTGTTCGACGCTAACCAGACCATGGTTTCTAAGATTGGTGATGGCAACTCTCTCGTTCAGGTTGTTGCTTGGTACGACAATGAGAACTCTTACACTTCTCAGATGGTTCGCACCATTAAGTACCTCGCTGAGTTGAAATAAGTAGTTTGCAGATAGCCAAAAACTAACTGCTAATAGCAAAAAAAATGGCCGTCCGATTTTGTCGGACGGCTTTTTTTGTGTACCTTTGCCAACAAAACCAATAACTTGATGAGGATGAAGACAGTATTATTATGCCTGGCTGTGGTGTTTACGCTGACTGCTTGCGGCAACAAGAAGACGGACAAGGGTGAAGAAACGTTGGACTCAGCCGCTGTTGAGGAGAAGGTGCTGCTGGAGCAACAGGAGGAAACGCCCATGCCGATGTTCCTTTACTACATGAACCCTGACTACATGCAGGTGGTGTATTGGACGGACTTTGAGGAGCCCAAGAAGACGGATGACAATGCAGAATACTTTGACCAGATGCACCTGAACTGGGCCCAGCAGGATGTTATCCGCCGTCATGCAGAGGGTTATACCAAGATGCTGTTGAGTGACGGTAAAATGGTGGACATCAAGTATGTGGGCGAGCTGCTGAAGAATCCTGACGGTGAGGATATGTACCCAGGCGAGCTGCATAGCAGACCCTCCATTCCGTCACCCGGCCTGCAATTTGCCTTTGTCAACCCCAAGGATGCGCCCAAGCGTGACTACAACTACGGAGAGTTGTTTGTCATCCTGCACAAGGACTATCTGGACTCGCGCAAGCAGCTCAAGGTAACTTATTATGACGTGGAGAAACCCCTGCCGCAGGCGGTGGTCAAGCAGATGGAGAAGAAGTACAGCATGAAGGCCACACGCTCGGTGCTGACCAGCAAGATAGGCGACCGTTACACCTACGGCTGCATCCAGTTTGCGGGTGAGTACAAGAATGCCCCCAAGGACAAGAACCGTGACTACAAGAAGGCACTTGCCCTGGAGGTGCTCATGAATGGCGACAAGGTCTATCCGCTGGAGGTGCTGGGCTATTATGACGAGGGCGAGTGTACGTGGAATGCCGACGACGGCGGTGAGTATTTCCCAACGGGTATCTCGGCAGCCTTTGAGGGACCTGACGGTTTGGAACTGTGCTACGAGCATGGCGCCCCTGAGAGCCGGACGGTGGGTATTGCCTACGTGAAAGACGACCAGCTGGTGAGAAAGGAATATGCCGTCTATCATTCCATGATTGACGAAGAGACGCCGCTCTGGAAGAAGGACGTGGCAAAGCTGCAGAAGCTGTATGTGGCTGATGATCCCCACGAGAACAAATATCATAAGCTGGCGAAGTACCGCTGGATAGACATAGACAATGATAACAACGATGAACTCTGGATGCGTGACAAGGATGACCAGCACGGTGCCCTGTTCACGGTGAACAAGGGCGAGTACCAGCTGATTGGCGTAGAGACGGACAAGCTGCATGCCTCGTTCCTGCAGCCCCAGAACGGCAAGGGCTATGTGCGGATTGTTGGCTCGGCCGGCGGACCATCCGTCTATACCCAGCTGTTTGCCCTGAAGAAGAGCAAGGTGGTGGAGCGCTTCAACATGCTGGAGGTGGAAGGAAACATTGACGAGGCCTCGCTGAACGGCAAGACGATATCGCGTAGTGAGGCTGCCGACTATCTGGACCGTACGCCCGACGATAGGGATATTTACATCTACTGGCGAAACATTGAGGAATAGGAAACAATCAATAATTTATTAATACTACGTTATGAAAAAGACTATTTTCAGTTTGTTTATTGCAGCCCTGGTGGCTGTCGTTATGACATCGTGCGGGAAGAAGAACGAGATTCCTGCAGGGGTGAAAATCAATCAGGAGGTGTATAGCGTGACGGTTCCCGAGGGATGGAGCTACGACGTGACTGGCTCTGGCAAGTACCAGTATCTGAACCTTACCAAGAATCTGCCCGGAGCTAATGGTAAGATTTCCTTCCATGCCTATGCGAACATCGCCGACACGCCTGATGCGCTGATGCAGAAGATGTGCCGAAACAGGAACGGTTGGCAGTATCAGACCAAGCAGAAACTGGGTGATAACACCTGGAGCGTGGCCTATGCCCCCAACACTAAGACGAAGTTTGCTCCGCGCTACAGCCTTTTTAGTGCCTTGAAGCGGGGCGTGCTATACGTGCAGCTGGAGGATCTTGACATCAATGGCGAGGAAATACAGCAAATCTTGTCCAGCGTTGAGATGAAGTGAAGGAACTGATTACCATACTCGGACCGACTGCCAGTGGCAAGACGCAGCTGGCAGTAGCGTTGGCGGTACACCTGAAGACGGTGGGTACTGAGGCGGAGATTATCTCGGCTGACTCGCGTCAGGTGTATCGCCGCATGAGTATCGGTACGGGGAAGGATCTGAGTGACTACAGTACTATTGTTAATGGTTCACCCGTTAACATCCCCTATCATCTGATTGACATTTGTGAGCCGGGCACGAAGTATAACCTCTACCAGTATCAGCAGGATTTCTCACGCGCGTACCTTAATATAATAGAGCGGGGGGCACAACCCATCCTCTGCGGAGGAACAGGACTTTATATTGAGGCGGTGCTGAAGGGCTACCAGCTGGCTCCTGTATCCGAGAACAAGGAACTGAGAGCAAGCCTGGAGGGCAAAAGTCTGGAGGAACTGACGGAGATACTGCGTGAGCTGAAACGGAAGAACGGCACCCACATGCACAACACTACTGACGTGGATACGGCTCAGCGTGCCATCAGGGCGATAGAAATAGAGAGTGGCCTATCCCCCCGCCCTTCCTCAAGGGAAGGAAGCCCAGTTTCCCTCCCCTTGGGAGGGGTTAGGGGTAGGCTCATTGGCGTCTGCATCGACCGTGAGCTACGACGTGAGAAGATTACCCGTAGGCTGAAAGCCCGACTGGAGGAAGGTATGGTGGATGAGATTCGAACCTTGCTCCAAAGCGGCATTCCTGCTGAAGACCTGATGTATTACGGATTGGAGTACAAATACGTGACAGAATACGTCATAGGGAAAACGTCCTATGAAGAGATGTTCCGCGGGTTGGAAATTGCCATCCACCAGTTCGCCAAGCGGCAGATGACATGGTTCCGCGGAATGGAGCGTCGGGGCTTCACCATTCATTGGATTGATGCGCTGCAGCCGATGGAGGAGAAGATTGGAAAAATTCTGCAAATTATAAACCTGAAACCTGAAACTTGAAACCTGAAATAAAAAATATGGAACAGAACAGATGGGGCGTGCTTTACTGCCCGAAACACGGTTTCGTTTCTCCGCAA
>JAEEGH010024351.1_pt1 | contig 12223 bp, 8 predicted proteins | sample 9134181 | NCBI WGS metagenome assembly JAEEGH01 (sample SAMN16246544, study PRJNA631951) | gut metagenome | biome: gut microbiome; feature: rumen; material: DP-attached | host: Bos | place: Iran: Karaj | collected 2018-10
GGTCACCCCGGTCTTCACGATGGAAGGAGAACAGCCTGTATTCCTGGACGAATTCATCCTGGACGACCAAGCCTACAAATACTCGGAGGACTTCAACGGCTATTCGCTGTCCTATGAATTCACCCCTGAGAAGGATGACTGGAAGGCCACCCTATCTTACATCGTCACCCCTACCCAGGGTACGGGCGAGGTTTTCTTCCGCTCGTATAACGGTCTTATTGTCGTGAAGAGCTTTTTCTCCTCCAATGTCAGACTGCCTCAATGAAAACTAGCATGAACAGCAAACTGTTATATTTGACGTGGGCCCTTCTTTGCCTTTCGATCTGTTTTTCCTGCAAAAAGGAACCTCAATACCTTATGAAGACGGTCGCCATCTCCTATGATGAATCCTATGACCTGGCCCGGCTGTATCCGGAACTGGAAACCTCTCCTTTCATCAAATATGACGTAAATAAAGGGTATTATCTCATCTCGGGAGAAAAACAGTGGAGCCTGTCCTATCTCGACGTTCCCACCGAATTTCAGACACTTACGTGGGATTCCGTTCCGCTTCCTTCCTTTCTTTGCGGTGACAACACGGGCGTCACGTTGACCAATCCCGGTGTATTCATTGAAAACCAGAACGACTTTCCGGTCTATACCTCTATCGACGCCATCCTCTCCAACGACCAAGGACAAGCGGAGTTCGTCCTTTCAGACAATGGGACTTCCTTCTATCTGGCCCAGGAGGACGCCATCGATCGGGACCTTGTCCGGAACAGGGAAGTAAAAGCCATGGGGCCCCTCTTCCGTGCACCCTTCTCCGATGGGAAACTGCTGCTGCCGTCGCTCTCTGTCCGGCCCAACACGCTGGATGAGGAAGCCTTCACCCTCCAGGAAAAATATCAACTGCAGATAAAAGCCAGTTGGATGATTCCGCTGGCCTTCACCGGAGAGATCCAAGCAGAAGGCGTTCCGACGCTTCCCGTCATGCTGGATGGCGCCAGCCTGGGAGCCGCAGGGAACTCTAAGCACAGAATCAAGCAGAACCTGGAGAACAAATACCTTCCCTTCGACTGCCGGATCACACCCGTGCTCACGATGGAAGGGAAACAACCGGTCTATCTGGACAGTTTCATTCTCAAACGGGAAGAACAAGTGGAATACGCTTATGAATTCTGCCCGTCAGAAGACAACTGGAAAGCCACATTCCATTACCTGGTCTCTCCCGCCCGGGGTGGGGACGAGTTCTTCTCCAAAGACCACGGCTACCTGAGAATCTGGTACACCAAGTTCACCGCCAATCTTGAGTAAAGCCAATTAGTGTATTCAAAAACAGAAAGAAGGATGAAAAAAGTGCTGTTGGGACTCGTTTGCCTTTTGAGTCTTGTCTCGTGCAAAAAAGGGCCGGTCACCGTCGTCTATCTATTAGGCATATCCGCCGAAGCCACCCATCCCGACGAGATCGTGGATTCTGAAATGCGCGATACCTATAAAACACTTTTGCGCGATCTTCAAAGAGATCTCGATCCCAATTATTATTCTATCGATCCACGAGAAATCGGTGCAGTCATCAACCGGGCAGTTTTGTCCATAGACCCCAAAGACGTTCCTGCTGAAGATGGACACCGAATCGCGGAGTTCAATGCTTATCTGCCCAAACTCCAGGAAATCGAAGCCTCGTACCGGAAACGGATTGAAGGTCTCGAGAAACGGGAAGGGGTTTCATTCCGTATCCATGGCAAACTCCTCTTGCTCAAAGCGCAGGAAGATTCCCAAAAGGATGGTTATCTGAAAGAATACCCGTTCGAACTGAAATACAATTAGGAAGAGAACTCCTTGATCCGCTGTTCCTCGGAGAGGCGGCAGACGAGGAGGCGGTCCGCCGATTCCGCAACGATATAACCGTCAAGGCCTTCTACCACGACGGTCTTCTCGCCGGAGGCATGGACAAAACAATCCTTGCAGCCGAAGAGGCGGACGTCGCCGCCCACGACGGTGTTTCCGTCGGCATCGGGCTCGATGTGCGTTTTGATGGATCCCCAGCTTCCGAGGTCGCTCCAGGCGAAGTCCCCGGCGATGACATGGATGTTGCGGGACTTCTCCATTACGGCATAGTCGATGGAGATCTTTTCGCAGGTGGGGAACAGTTTTCTGAGGACGGAAGCCTCCGCATCGGTGAAGAGGGCGGGCGCGATGGTGTCCATGACGCCGGCGATCTGCGGCGCATAGGCGCGCAACTGGCGGGTGATGGTTTTCACGTTCCAGACAAAGATGCCCGCATTCCAGAAGTAATGGCCGTCGGCAAGATAGGCCTCTGCCGTCGCGGCATCGGGTTTTTCCTTGAAGGCCGATACTTTCACGACTTCCCCGGGCACGGCTTCAGCCGCGTAAATGTAGCCGTAGCCGGTCTCCGGACGCGTCGGGGTGATGCCCACAGTGACGATGGCGTCGGTCCCGTCCGTCACGGCAAGCGCCTTTTGGATGGCGTCGGCGAACTCCGCGGTCCGGAGAACCAGGGCGTCCGCCGGGGTGACGACGATGTTGGCAGCGGGATAGCGCTGGGCGATCTTCCAGCAGGCATAGGCAATGCAAGGAGCCGTGTTCCGGGCCTCCGGCTCCGCCAGGATCTGGTCGGAAGGGATATCCGGCAGTTGTTCCCGGACGATGTCAACATACTTCTCGGAGGTGACCACCCAGAACTTGTCCGGGGCGCACACGGGCAGGAAGCGATCCACCGTCAGCTGGATGAGTGATTTCCCCACGCCGAGGATGTCGATGAACTGCTTCGGGCGTTCGGGCGTGGAGAGCGGCCACAGGCGGCTGCCGATGCCGCCGGCCATGATTACAACATGCGTGTCCATTACAACTGGTCGATAAAGGCCTTCATCTGCGGCACCTTGGCATAGGCGGCATGGAAGAGGGCGACTTGGTTCCGTGTCCGGACCAGGTTATGGTCGGGATACTTGATTTTGTAGTAGGTGTCCCCGTAGATGTAGTCCGCGAAGAAACGGACGGCCTGCATGTACGGGAAGAGGCAGGCGGCATACGGGAGGTTCTCCTTCTCGATGGGCGTGAGGAAAACCTTGGCGGACTCCACATAGCCCTTGGCGAAAGCCTCGAAGATGTCCATCTTGAAATCGACCTTCTCCACGGCAGGGTCGTCCTCGGCGACCGTGTTGGCAGCCGTACGGAGGAAATCACCGAAATCGGAGAATACGAAGGACGGCATCAGGGTATCCAGGTCGATGACGCAGAGGATGTTGCCTTCCTTGTCGAACATCATGTTGTTCACCTTCGTGTCGCAATGGCAGATGCGCTTGGGAAGAACGCCTTCACGATAGAGGCGCTCCGCCTTGCACATTTCCTCCTCATAGGGCTTGAGGTCCGCCAGGATGGCCTGCACCTCGGGTTCCGCCATGCGGCCCACGGGATCGGCGGCCACCGCCTCGGCCAGCTGCCGGGCACGGAGTTCCATATTGTGGAAATCCGGGATGGTCTCCCCGAGCGTGTCCGGGATGTCGGCAAGCATCGCCTCGAACTGGCCGAAAGCCTTGCCGGCGTAGTACGAATACTCCGGATTCACGGTTTCATAGGTGTAGGCGTCCTTGATGAACACGGACACCCGCCAATAGGTTTCCCCGTCGGTCCAATAGGTCTTGCCGGTTTCCTTGCAGGGGATGAAGGTGAGCACCTTCCGGTTGATGTCCGGGTCCCCGGCGAGTTTCCGGCGGATATGGGCCGTGGCGCAGTCGATATTGTGCTGCAGAAGGTCCACATCCTTGAATATCGCGTTGTTCACGCGCTGGAGGACATAGTTGTCCGGACCGTCCGTCTTGACGAGGAGGGTGTCATTGATGAGGCCGTTTCCGAGCGGCTTGATTTCCACGATCCCGCCCTTTACATCGAACCGGGCGACGATGGCTTTCAGTTCTTCGATGGTTTTCATGGCTTAGATATTCGGAGTTTCCCAGACTTTGGTTTCGGTGCAGCGGGCCATTACGCCAAGGCCGCCGCAAGAGAGGCGGAAGTCGCCCGCTTCCAGGCGCCACTTCCCGTCGGCGCCCACGAAGGCAAGTTCATGGGCCGGAACCACGAACGTGACGGTTTTGGTCTCCCCCGGTTCCAGCGCCACCTTCTCGAAGCCGCGGAGCCGCTTGACGTCCGGGATGAGGGAGGCGACGAGGTCGGAGCTGTACAGCAGGACAGCCTCCTTGCCGGCGCGGTCTCCGGTATTCGTAACCTTGACGGACACCTTCAGGTTGTCACCGGCCTTGAAGTCCGCGGGGCTCTCCAGCACGAGGTCGCTGTAGGCGAAGCCCGTATAGCTGAGGCCGTGACCGAAGGGCCATTGCACGTCCATGACAGCGTCGTAGTTGTAGGCTCCGCCCATCACTTCGCGATGCTCGGAAACCTTATAATCGTAGGTATGGAGGGAATTGATGTGCTTGGGATACGTGAACGGGAGCTTGCCGGAGAAGTTTTCATCACCGGCCAGGAGGGCGGCCAGGGCGTCACCGCCGTAGTTGGACGGCAACATCACGTCCACGACTGCCTTTGCAAGCGGTTCGATGTCGCCGATGATACGCGGACGGCCCTCGTTCAGCACGAGGATGACCGGCTTGCCGGTGGCGGCGAGTTTCCGTACGAGTTCCTTCTGGTTCTCGGAGAGGTTCAGGTCGTTCATGTTGCCGGGTGTCTCGCAGTAGGTGTTCTCGCCCACACAGGCGACGATGACATCGGAAAGGCGGGCGGCGGCAACGGCTTTCGCGATGCCGGAGGCATTCTCGCTCTGCCAGCTGCCGAAGGCGTTGTCATACTCGACACCGGGTACGTAAGTCACCTTCTTGAACCGCTTCTGCATGGCTTCCAGAATGGTGTTGTACTGCGGGACATAGGAATCGGCATCACCCTGCCAGGTGTAGGACCACCCGCCATTGAGTGTACGGAGGCTGTTGGCGTTCGGGCCCGTCACCAGGATGCGTTCGGTGCCCTTGAGCGGGAGGATTCCCTCATTCTTGAGGAGCACCTCAGACTCGACGGCGGCATCATAGGACTGCTTCGCGAAGGCCGCTGAGGCGAACTCCGGGTATTCATGCTCCCAGGTCGGATTCTCGAACAGGCCCAGCCGGACCTTCAGGCGGAGCACCCGGCGCACGGCGTCATCCAGACGGGCCATCGGGATGTCCCCGGCTTTCACCAGGTCCACGATGACGGTGCAGCACTCGGGATCGTACGGATCCATGATCATGTCGATACCGGCATTGATGCCCATCGCCACGGCCTCGCGCTTGTCCGCAGCCACATGGTCCCGGGTGAAAAGGTTGTCGATATCGGCCCAGTCGGTCACGAACAAGCCGTCCCAGTCCAGCTGTTCCTTCACCCAGCCGGTGAGGAGAAGCGCGTTGGCATGCGTAGGAATGCCGTTGATGGAAGCGGAGTTCACCATCGCGGTGAGGGCGCCGGCCTGGAAGCACTCCTTGAAGGGACGGAAGAACTTCTCCCGCAGGTCATTTTCCGCGATATAGGCCGGGGTGCGGTCCTTGCCGGTGTGCGGCACGCCATATCCCATGAAATGCTTGATGCTCACGGCCGCATGCTCCAGGTCGATGTGGTTGGGATCCTCCCCCTGGATGGCCACGGTCTCGGTGCGGGCCATCTCGGCCTGCAGGTACGGGTCCTCGCCCCAGCTTTCCCACTGGCGGGGCCAGCGCGGATCACGTCCGAGGTCCATCACCGGGGAAAACACCCACGGGCACTGGGCGGCGCGGGTCTCATAGGCCATCGCCTTGCCCATCATCGCGGCATATTCACGGTTGAAGGTCGCTCCGAGATTGATCTCCTGCGGGTAGAAGGAACCGTCAACCAGGTAGGAGGCGCCATGGATCATGTCCAGGCCGTAGATGCACGGGATGCCGATGTGCTTCATCGAGCTTTCCTGGATCTTGGAGATGAAGGCGGCGGTCTGCTCGCGGTCCAGGGCATGGTCGTTCATCACGTTCAGGATGGAGCCGACCTTGTACTTGCCGAAGATGACATCCATCTTCGCCGGGTCCACGTCATCCTTTCCTTGCGCCGAGATGACGCCGATGGAAAGCTGGACCAGCTGGCCCGCCTTCTCCTCGAGGGTCATCCCCTTGAGGACTTGTTCGACTTTCGCTTCCACCTGGGCGTCCGGTGCGATGGCAGGGAGGACGGCGGGGGCTTTGTTTCCGCACGCGGCGGCAGCCGCGGTGGCGAGGACGAAGGCTGCGGCCTTCAGCAGATTCTTGGAGAGATTCATCGTATCTTGATTTCTTTTTTTTCCAATTCTCAAAGATACGGATTATTTGCATTTCGTGCAAAAAGGGGCTACATTTGTAATTGTCCCCACCCTGAGCCTATGACTGACCGCCAAGCCGAACTCATCGAACTCATCCACAAGGAAGTGAAACCCGCCCTGGGCTGTACCGAACCCATCGCCGTCGCCCTCGCTGTCGCAAAGGCCGTGGACATCATCTCCGAGAACTGCTCGCACTGCGGCGACTGCCCCCTCTGGCGGCAGACGGCCGATTTCCGCATCGCCGTGGAAGTGAGCGGCAACATCCTCAAGAACGGGATGGGCGTGGGCATCCCCGGAACCGGCATGGTGGGCCTGCCCATCGCGGCAGCGCTCGGCGCCGTCTGCGGCGACCCGGACCGCGGGCTGGAAGTCCTCCAGGGTGTCACGGACAGCGCCGTCGCCCGCGCCAAGGAACTGGTCGCCGCAAAGCGCGTCACCATTTCCGTCGCCGATACGGACCATCTCCTGTACGTGAAAGCGACCGTGTCGATGGGCGAAGGCATCCGGGCCTCCGCGGAAGTTCATCCGCATGCCTATGCCGTCATCGAGGACGACCACGACAAGATCGTGGAAACCAGCTTCGCGGACCGCATCCTGATGAGTTCCGAATCCGGCGCCGCCGTCAAGGACCGTACGACGCAGGACTATGGGCTCACCGTCCGGGAAATCTATGATTTCGCCTGCCAAGCCGATTTCGAAGACATCCAGTTCATCTTGGACGACCGCACGCTGAATCTCGCCCTTGCGAAAGAAGGTCTGGACGGAGACTACGGCCTTCGGGTAGGCAAGGCCATCCGCGAAAACCAGTTGGAAGTGTTCGGAGATGACCTCATGAGCTATGCGATGGGCCTCACCGCCGCGGCCTCCGACGCCCGCATGGCCGGCTGCACGCTCCCCGCGATGAGCAACAGCGGCAGCGGCAACCAGGGCATCACCGTCTCGATGCCCATCATCGCCTATGCGCTGAAATACGGCATCGCTGACGAGCCCCTCGCCAGGGCGCTCATCCTGTCGAACCTCGTCGCCATCCATATCAAGGGATTCCTGGGCAAACTCTCCGCCCTCTGCGGCTGTGTGGTGGCCTCCACCGGTTCCGCCTGCGGCATCGTCTATCTCCAGGGTGGAACCTACGAACAGGTGTGCGCCGCCATCAAGAACATGATCGGAAACATCACCGGCATGGTGTGCGACGGGGCCAAGGTCGGCTGCGCGATGAAAGTCGCTTCCGGCGTCTCCAGCGCCATCCAATCCGCCGTCCTCGCCCTCCGCGGCACCTGCATCCCCTCCACCGACGGCATCATCGAGGACGACATCGAAAAGACCGTCCGCAACCTCGGAACCATCGGCTCCGTGGGCATGCAGGCCACGGACAAGATGATCCTGGATATCATGCTGTGCAAATAGGTCCCATCCGCCACGTGCACCTCTGCGCAGTTAAACTACTGATTAATAGTAAATTAAACAAACAGAGGTGCACCCCGAAGTGCACCTCTGCGCAGTTAGCAAGCTGATTGTCAATCAAATAAGGATCAATCCTCAGAACTTAATCTTGCCGCCGAGGCGGAAGAGAGCGTCCCACCAGCGGGCGGGAAGAATCGTGTGTAAGAAGACCAGGGTGCCGGCGCCGAAGCCGACGCGGTAGCGGGCGCGCGGGTGTCGGTTGTTCACAGCCTTGGAGATGGCGCGGGTCACGACCGAAGGATCCGAGAGCAGGCGCATCGAATAGGCCTTGCGCATGGTCTCGGACTCTCGGAGTCCTTCCGCTTCATACGGTGTTCCTTTCGATGATTCCGCCAGATGGTCGGCGGCGATGATGCCCCAGTTGGTTTTGATGCCACCCGGTTCGATCATGGAAACGTCGATGCCGAAAGGCTTTAATTCCATCCGCAAGGCGTCGCTGAGCGCTTCCACGGAAAACTTGGACACATGGTACCAGCCCCCGAAATACAAGACGGCTTTTCCGGCCACGGAGGAGATGTTGACGATGCGGCCACTCCCCTGCGCCCGCATGCACGGAAGCACCAGCTGGCACAGGCGTGCCAAACCGAACACATTGACTTCCAGTTGCCGGCGGGCTTCCTCCAAAGGCACGTTCTCGATGGCGCCGAAGTAGCCATAGCCGGCATTGTTCACGAGGGCGTCGATGCGGCCTTCCGTCTCCAGGATTGTCTTGACTCCCGCCTCCATGGAGGCTTCGTCCGTCACATCCATCCGCAGCGGAACCACGCCGAACGCCTTGAGCGGTTCCATGCGCTCCACGCGCCGGGCCGCCGCATAAACACGGTGTCCCTGCCGCGCAAGCGCCTCAGCGGCATCGAACCCGATGCCGCTGCTCGCGCCTGTAACCAATATGACTTTCATCATTTCGAGCGACCCTCTGTCATTTCGAGCGAAGTCGAGAAATCTATTTCTTGAACCGGAACTTTTTCGTCCGCACCTGGTCGGAACTGCCTCCGTACAACAGTTCATACTTGCCCGGAAGCGGAACCATATCCTGCTTTTCTTCCGACCACCAGAGGAAGGTCTCGTCCTCCAGCGGGATGCATACCTTCACAGTCTTGCCGGCCGGGATGGTCACGCGGCGGAAGGCGCGGAGGGTCTTGATGGGACCGTTCGGATCGTCCTTGCGGCGGACGTATACCTGAACCACCTCGGTAGCCTCGCGCTTACCGGTGTTCTTCACCGGGATGATGAGCGTGTTATTGCGCACTTTCGCCCGCTTGTAGCGGAAGGTCGTGTAGCTGAGGCCGTAGCCAAACGGATACAGGGCCTTCCCTTCGAAGAAGCGGTAGGTATGGCCCTTCATGTCGTAGTTCTCGAAATCGGGAAGGTCGTCGATACTGCGGTAGAAGGTAACGGGCAGCTTGCCGGAAGGGGCCACATCGCCGAAGAGAACATCCGTAATGGCAAGACCGCCCTCCTCACCCGGATACCAGGCCTGAAGGATGGCCTCGCAGGTCTCGGTTTCAGGGACAAGGCCGATGGCACAGCCGGAGAAGTTCACGAGGATGACTTTCTTGCCGGCGTCATGCAGGGCCTTGATGAGGTCGCGCTGCACCTGCGGCAGCTCGATGTCCGTCCGGTCGCCGCCCTTGAAGCCGGGCAGCTGCACCGGCATCTCCTCGCCTTCCAGGCGGGGCGAGATGCCGCCCGCAAAGATTACCACGTCGACGTCCTTCACGCCCTCGAGCACGGCCTCGATGTCCAGCGCCGGGAGGAAGTCCTTCTGCCGCTCATCCTGACGGCGGATATAGTTCTGGACATCCTGGACGCCGATGGCATACTGCTTCGCGACGGCTTCCAGTTCGGCGCCGGTCAGGTGGCGGGCCTTCTCCAGCGGGTTGTTGGGATCGGGCTTCGGCATGAACTCCGTGCCGATCAGGCCGCAGCCGCGGACGTACTGGATATCGGGAATCCGCTCCTTGAGAGCGTCGTACAAGGTAACCGTCCGGTTCGGAACGGGGTTGTAGTTACCCCATTGCATCTTCGCGTCATCGGCATTGGGGCCCACCAGGGCGACGCGCGTACCGGGCGCCAGCGGCAGGATGCCGCCCTTGTTCTGCAGGAGAACCATCGTCTCCTGCGCCATCTTCCGGGAAAGGGCGAGGTGCTCCTCCCCTTCCACGATGGAAGCGGGAAGGTCGTCCCAGAGGGAGATGTCGTCCATCTCGCCCAGGCGGTAACGGGCCGCAAACAGGCGGATCAGGTTCCGGTCCAGGTCCTTTTCGTCCAGCAGGCCGCGCTCTACGGCCTCCGGGATGTGGCGATACGTACCGCCGCACTCGGTGTCCACGCCGGAGTGGATGGCCAAAGCCGCCGCCGCGGCGACATCGGGCACGTACTCGTGATGGTTCTTGCGGTAGAAATCGTCGACGGCGCCGCAGTCGGAGGTGATGATGCCTTTGTAGCCCCATTCACCGCGGAGGATCTTGTTGATGAGCTCGTCGGATGCGCCGCAGGGAACGCCGCGGAAGCGGTTGTAGGCCGTCATCACTTCCTGGACGTCGGCCTTGACCACCAGGTCCTTGAAGGCCGGGAGGTAGGTCTCGCGGAGGTCGCGCTCGGAGACGACGGCGTCATAGCTGTGGCGGTTCCATTCCGGGCCGGAGTGGACGGCGTAGTGCTTCGCGCAGGCGTGGGCCTTCAGGACCGGGGCATCCGACGGACCCTGCAGGCCGCGGACCACGGCCATGCCCAGCTGGCCCGTCAGGTACGGGTCCTCGCCGTAGGTTTCCATCCCCCGTCCCCAGCGCGGATCGCGGAAGATGTTGATGTTCGGCGTCCAGAAAGTAACACCCTGGTACTGCCGCACCAAGCCCGTCTCCTTGGCCTGGTTGTACTTCACCCGGGCCTCGTCGCTGACGGCTGTGAAGACCTCGTAAACGAGGGGTTCATCGAAGGAGGCGGCCATGCCGATGGGCTGCGGGAACACCGTGGCGGCCCCGTTCCGGGCCACCCCGTGCAGGGCCTCGCTCCACCAGTTGTAGGCTTTGATGCCCAGGGCGGGCACCGCGGCGGACGAATTCATGGACAAGGACATCTTCTCCTCCAGGGTCAGGCGGGACACGAGGTCCGCAGCCCGCTCTTCGGGAGAAAGGGAACGGTCTTTGTAGGGCTGTGCCGACAGGGCGGCAGTCATGGTGCAGAGCATCAGGATCGTGGTCAGTCGTTTCATTATCAGGCAGATATTGTTGTTGACAAGGTTAGTTTTACAAAAATAAGAAAAACGGACGGAATAAAAAGGGAATTTCCGTAAATTTGTAGTTGCTATGGCAGACATGAAAACCCTGGCCAAGGATACGGCCATCTACGGACTCAGCAGCATCATCGGGCGGTTCCTGAATTACCTGCTGGGCGTAGCTTATACCTATATCTTCCCCGCTTCCAGCGGGGCAATGGGAGTCAACACCAATATCTATGCCCTGACCGGTTTCATACTCGTCATTCTGACCTACGGGATGGAGACGACCTTTTTCCGGTATGCGAACAAGGAGGGTGAAGATCCGAAATTAGTCTTTTCGACCGTACTCCGGATGGTCACGACCACCTCCCTGCTCTTCATCGCAGGAGCCTTCGCTTTCCTCGGGCCGATTTCAACGGGATTGGGATATGCGGACCACCCCTCCTATATCTGGGTGATGGCCGTTACGGTGGCCCTGGACGCGTTCCAGGCCATCCTGTTTGCCTACCTCCGGTTCCAGAAACGCCCCATCAAATTCGCGGCGCTGAAACTCCTGTTCATCTTCACGAGCATCGCGCTCAACCTGGTCTTTTTCGTCCTGCTGCCTGAGCTGTACAAGGGTCATCCCGATGTCGTCGGAAAAATCTACAATCCCGAAATCGGTGTCGGTTATGTGTTCTATATCAATCTGTTCTGCACATCCATCGTCACTTTCTTCTTCATCAAGGAGATTAAAGGCATCGGTTATGGCTTCGACAAGGGCCTCTGCAAGCAGATGCTCTCCTACAGCTGGCCCATCCTGGTGCTGGGTATCGCCGGCAACCTGAACCAGTCGGCCGACAAGATTCTCTTCCCGAGAATCTATCCCGGGGCAGAGGCCACCGTCCAGCTTGGCATTTACGGGGCCGCCGTGAAAATCGCCATGATCATGGCCTGGATCACCCAGGCGTTCCGATATGCCTATGAGCCATTCGTATTCGGCAGTTCCCGCGAGAAAGACAGCAAGGAGACCTATGCGAAGGGCATGAAATACTTCGTCATCTTCACGCTGCTGGCCTTCCTCTGCGTGATGGCCTATATCAACGTGCTGCGTTACATCATCAAGAGCGACTACTGGGACGGCCTGAAGGTCGTGCCCATCGTGATGGCGGCCGAGATGATGATGGGCATCTACTTCAACCTGTCCTTCTGGTATAAACTGACCGACAAGACTATCTGGGGAGCCGTCTTCTCCGGCATCG
>JAEEGH010024353.1_pt1 | contig 12223 bp, 12 predicted proteins | sample 9134181 | NCBI WGS metagenome assembly JAEEGH01 (sample SAMN16246544, study PRJNA631951) | gut metagenome | biome: gut microbiome; feature: rumen; material: DP-attached | host: Bos | place: Iran: Karaj | collected 2018-10
TCACCGTCATGGACGGTTACTTCGCCCAGGGCGCCCACCACCTGAACGTGAACGTGTTCGGCGTGGAAAAGTTGCTCGACGCCCAGGCGCACCCGGAAAAGCCCGAATACGCGAACTTCACCATCCGTGTTTCCGGCTACGCTGTCAAGTTCCTCTCGCTCACGAAGGAACAGCAGGACGACGTCATCAGCCGCACCTGCCACGGCGTGTTGTAACAGACCGCGTTAAAGCTTTAAAGCCCGCTCCACTTGGAGCGGGTTTTTATTTTATATAAAAACGCCCCGGATTTTCATCCGGGACGTTTTGATTTATGGAGGAGAACAAAAATGTTTATTACTGCGAGGACTTTAGATTAGTCCGGTTCGCGGGTCATGAGCATCTTGCAGTAGCCGCCTTCGACGACCACGTTGTCGCGAGAGAGCATGACGCGTTCCATTTCCCAGTTACCTGCGGTCCAGTGATCCGAGAGGTCTTCGCCATCGAAGTCATCCTGCCAGGTCTGAGTAAAGGTCTTGGTAGCTTCGTCGTAGGAGTACACGCGAACGTAGTCAATCCACTGTACCTGCGGTCCGTTGGCGAGTTCGTCGCCAGTGAACTTGCCCACCCATGCGGCACTCTTCGATGCCCACAGGTTAAAGCGCAGGGACTGATTTTCGGTCAAGAAGGCAACCTGGTCTGCATCGGCGTGAGTACCGCGGGTAATGCCAATCGAGTCACGGCGAACTTCGACGCTGTCGATTTCCCAAGAGACGTATTCCGGAGTCCAAACCATTGCAAACAAGTGGAATCCTTCAGTTGCATCGAAACCAAATTCGTGCAGCGGCTTGCTTTCAGAAGACGTGTTGCTCTTGATAGAAGGATCGCCTTCGCGGGTAATGATGTTGGACTGCCACATCGTACCGCCCTTGCCGAGCACTTCGATATCGATTTCGTTCCACGGTTCTTCTTCCTTTTTCCAGGAATCATCGTAGTAAAGGAACATGGAGCTCACGGAACCCGGAATCGAAACCATCTTCATGCAAGCTTCGAAACGGCCGTACTTGAACTGGTCCGTACCAGAAACTTCAGCACCGTAGTAGCTGTAGCTACCGGTTGCGCTCACTTCAGGCACCATTGCCGGAGCAACGATATTCGTGCGAACAATATTCTTGCAGCCACCAGCCTGAGTCGGGTCCGGAGTCACGGCCGGGTCCGTAGCCGGATCGGTCGGAGTCGTCGGGTCAGTCACGGTCGGATCGGTCACAGCGGGATCCGTTGCCGGATCAGTCGGGGTCGTAGCAGGGTCAGTCTGAGTCTGGGCCGGATCGGTCTGCGTCTGAGCAGGATCAATTGCAGGGTTGGTAGCAGGATCAGTCGGATTCTGAGTCGGGTCCACCACAGCGGACGGATCAGAAGCTACAGGAGTATGAGAGCTGCTGTCATCGCCGCAAGCGGCAAACAGGCCAAGAGCGATAATCGGGAGAAGGAATTTCGTTTTCATAAACTACCTCGTTTCTTTGAATATAAATATACCCCCTTTTCCCGCACTTGGGTAGCGCCCGAAACGCAAACCAAACACAACTGTATCAAAAGTATCAATCCATAAATTTCTACATTTACAATATGCTCGGACGAATCAATAAATTAGAGACCTTTGGCTCGGTAGACGGCCCCGGAGTGCGTTTTGTCGTATTCACGCAAGGTTGCCCTATGCGTTGCCAGTTCTGCCACAACCCCGAAACGTGGGATTTCAAAGGCGACAAAGCCGGAGCATACGACATCTCCGCGCAAGACCTTTTAAAGAAGGCGCTGCGCTACCAGAGCTACTGGGGCAAAGATGGCGGCATCACCGTCAGCGGCGGCGAACCGCTTGCCCAAATGGATTTCCTCATCGAATTCTTCGAAGCCGCGAAAGCCGCAGGCGTACACACCTGCATCGACACCTCGGGCGTAAACTTTGTTCGTAACGAGCCGTACTTCGGAAAGTTCAAGCGCCTCATGGCCGCGACAGACTTGCTCCTCGTCGACATCAAGAACATCGATTCCGCAGAACACAAGAAACTCACCGGCCACGACAACAAGAACATCATCGACATGTTCCGCTACCTGGATGAAATCCACAAACCCATCTGGATCCGCCACGTACTCGTCCCCGGCATGAGCGACAACGACGAGCTCCTCATCAAGACGCGCGAATTCATCGACACGCTCCACAACGTCGAAAAAGTCGAAGTCCTCCCCTACCACGCCCTCGCCCTCGCCAAGTACCAAGAACTCGGCATCGACTATGTCCTGAAAGACGTCAAATCACCCTCCGCGGAACGAGTGGCTAACGCCAAGAAGATTTTAGGAATTCTTCCGTAAGAGTAGAAAGTAGACAGTAGACGGTAGGAAGTAAAAATGGCAGCCTTAAGGCCGCCATTTTTTGATAAAAACAAGGGGTAAGAAACGCAAACAAAATTTTGCTTGGAAACGAGCGAGAGCAGGAATCAACTTCGCGTAGCGTACAAAATCGTACGTGAGCGAAGTTGTGACGAACTATCGCGAAGTTTACAAGCGAAATTTTATCCCTTGACCGCGTCGCCCATGGAAAACATCGGCATATACATTGCAATCAGCAAGCCACCGACAGCACCACCGAGGAACACGATGATCAACGGTTCCATCATGCCCACCACGGCATCCACGGCAGCATCCACTTCTTCATCGTAGAAGTCAGCCAATTTCAAAAGCATGCCACCCAAGTTACCGGTTTTCTCACCCACGCCAGTCATCTGAATCACCATAGGCGGGAACAAACCTGTTTCCTGCATCGGGTCTGCAATGCTCTTACCACCGGCAATACCGATGGCAATTTTATTAATACCTTTTTCCACCACCTTGTTCGTAACAGTCGAGGCCACCACCTTCAAGGAATCCATGATGGACACACCGGCATTCAACAAGGTACCAAGCGTTCTCGAGAAACTTGCCGTTGTCGATTTAATCTGAAGGTCACCTAGCTTGGGTACCTTTAGCATAAATCCGTCAAACGCAAACTTGGCCTGCGGCACACGCATAGCCAATTTAAAGCCAACAATCAAGAGAATCGCACCAATAAACAGGAACGCACCATTATCTCGAATAAAGTCAGAAATACCCATCACCGCTTGTGTCGGAGCCGGGAGTTCCGCATCAAGGGCAGCGAACTGTTCGGCAAAGGTCGGCACCACGAAGGTCATAAGGGCTATCACCACCAAGATACCCACGATAACAAGCATCACCGGGTAAGTCAGAGCTTTTTTCACCTTACGCTTCAGGCGTTCGTTGTTTTCCAAGGTTTCTGCCAGACGAGCCAAGATACCATCCAAGATACCGCCCGCTTCACCAGCCGCCACCATGTTCGTGTACAGGGTACTGAACACCTTCGGGTGTTGCGACAAGGCATCGGCCAAAGAAGAACCACCGTTAATGGACTGCGTAATCTTGTGAACCACATTCTTGAGTTCCGGGTTTTCACACTGGCTCTCCAGAATGTTCAAGCACTGCAACATGGGCAAACCGGCGGAACTCATCGAAGAGAACATACGGGTAAAACGCGCAATTTCGGCAGGCTTAATACCCGAACCAATCTTGATCTTGATTTCTGTCGGCTTTTTCTTCAGGCTAACAATAATCAGGCGGCGACGCATAAGCATGGCTTCTGCTTCAGCCTTATCCTTCGCCTCGAGAGTACCTTCAAAATTATTGCCTTGGCTATTTGTGGCCTTATAAAGGAATTCTGCCATAAATTACACACCTTCCTTCACGAACAACTGTTCCAGCTGGTCCGGACTCGGAGAACGGGCAAGCGCATCGAAACGGTCGACCTTGTGGTTCTTCACCAATTCGCACAAGCACATGTTCATGGTGTTCATGCCGAACTTCTGGCCAATTTCAATCATGGATTCAATCTGGTGCACCTTGTCATCGCGAATCAACGCACGAATACCCGGAGTCACGTTCATGACTTCATAAGCCATCACGCGGCCACCGCCAATGCGCGGCATAAGCGTCTGGCATATCACGCCCTGCAGCACGAACGAAAGCTGCGTACGCACGGTCTGCTGTTCACCCTTCGGGAACGCGTCAACCACACGGTTAATGGTCTGCACACAAGAGTTAGTATGCAAGGTTGCAAAAGCCAAGTGACCCGTTTCTGCAATGGTCAATGCGGCACGAATCGTTTCTAGGTCACGCATTTCGCCGATAAGCACCACGTCAGGGTCCTGACGGAGAGCCATCTTAAGCGCCTGGGCGAAGCTGTTGGTATCGCTACCGACTTCACGCTGGTTGATCATACAACCCTGGTGCTTATGCAAGAACTCAATCGGGTCTTCCACAGTCAGAATGTGGTCATGACGTTCCTTGTTGATCTTGTCGATCATGGCAGCCAAGGTCGTCGACTTACCGGAACCGGTTGCACCTGTCACCAGCACAAGGCCAGAGGGACGGGTCGTGAATTCGGCCATAATTTTGGGGAGGCCAAGGTCCTTAAAGGTCTTAATTTCAAGCGGAATAATACGCAAGGCCAAAGCCACGCAACCGCGCTGCAAATAGGCGTTCGCACGGAAACGAGCGAGGTTTGCAATACCGAAAGAGAAGTCGCATTCCTTCTGCTGTTCGAAAGTCTTTTTCTGGCCTTCGTTCATCAAGCTGTAGGTCATGCGCATGGTTTCGTCCGGTTTCAGCTTGTCTTCGCCAATAGGCGTGAGTTTACCGGAAAGACGAATAAGAGGAGGCGCGCCTGCCGTAATGTGCAAGTCAGAAGCGCCACGCTGGACCATTTCAGAAAGAAGATCTTGAATATTGTATGCCATGCTTAAGAATATAACTTAAAAAAGGCCATATTTTTCATTGAAATTCCACAATTTTTCAAAAAAACGCTATTTTATTATTCCAGAATGGAACTTGGGCGTAAAATAACCTCGACTAGAGGTGTTTTTTCTGTAGTTTGCACGCTACTTTTAGCGATTGCATTCTTCTTTTCCGCATGCGGGCAGGAACACTTCCAAGCTGCGCCCACCAAAATTCAAGATTTCAAGGGAAAACTTCTTAACGGAACCCTTTCGACTTACCAAGCCGAAAAAGGAACCGTCACCTTAATCGCTCTTACCGCCTCGTGGTGCCCTGGCTGCCGCGCCGAACTCCCGCTCCTCAAAAAGCTTGACGAAGAATTTGCCGACAGAGGTTTCAAGATTTTGATGGTGAACGAAGATGACTCGCCTAAAATCGGAGCAAAATACAACAAAGCCGCAGGCATCAAGTGGACAACATTCCATTGGAATTACGACATGATGAACGCACTCGGCAATCCGGGCGTGATTCCCGTGACCTACCTCGTGAATGCACAAGACAGCATCGTGAAAATCAACGTCGGTGAATTTGACGAAAAACAGATGCGAAAGTTAATCGAGAAAGCCCTTAAGCAATAGGACTCGGGAAAAGTATCACGTCCTTGATTTCGGACATTCCCATCGCAAGCATAAACAATCGATCTAAACCAAGCGCCACGCCAGAGCAGGCGGGCATTCCCGATTCAAGCGCCGCCAAGAAATTTTCATCAATCGGCGGTTGCGGTTTGTTCATGCTGCGACGGATTTCAAGGTCGGCAGCAAAACGTCTGCGCTGTTCTGCCGCATCGGTGAGTTCCGTGTAGCCGTTGCAAAGTTCCACCTGATCTACAAACAATTCAAAGCGACGCGCCCAAGTGTAGCCGTCTTCGCCTACATAAGTTCGCGCAAGCGCCGCCTGCGACTGCGGGTAATCTAAAATGAACTCGGGACCGTTCTTAGCAAGTACCGGTTCCACCGCAAACACCATCAAATAATCCCACCAGTCTTCGCGGGACATGGTCGTGCCATCGGCCGGGAGCGGGATATCGCGGGCAGTACAGGCTGCAGCAAATTCTTCGCCCGAAGCCGTCAGCGGATTCACACCCGCATAATTCTTGAAAGCGTCAATCCAGCGCGTGCGACGAGCGTTAATCTGTTTGCCTATAATTTCAGAAACGAGCGCCTCGACTTCGTCCATCAACTTTTCTTGCGGCATGCCGACACGGTACCACTCCACCATGCTGAATTCATTGTTGTGGTGGGCACCGAATTCATCTTTGCGGAAAGACTTCGTAATCTGGAAAATGTCGCCAAAACCTGCCGCAAGCAAGCGCTTCATGTGGAACTCGGGGCTCGTCATCATGAAATGCTTGTCCTCGACTTCAAAGTAATCCAGCTGAGGATCAGTACCGCCCGCATTCGAAAGCGTCGGCGTTTCCACTTCAAGCACTCCGCGACCTTCAAAGAAGCGACGCACCTTGTTCATCAAGGCTTGGCGCTTTACCCAAGAATCGCGGGAACAAGTAGGTCTAAACGAGCTTTGGTTCGACACTTTTTAGATCCTTCGGCTACACTTCGTTACGCTCAGGATGACACGTTACTCGGCAGCGGCGGGAGCGGTTTCTTCTGCAGGGGCTGCATTCACGACACAGCGAACAGAGAGCCAGAATTTCTTATCGACCGGAATGGCAGACACTTCTTTATCGGTATTGAACATGGAACGTGCGATACCGCGACCGTCGCCCACATCCTTGCTTGTCCAGAAGTAAGCACCTTCGCCCTGAATCACCGAGATGCCGTTCTTGTTAGCATAGCCACCGAACATGGCCGTAAAGGCGTAATCGTCAGAGCCGTTACTACGCAGGCGGACTGCAGCCGTGTTTGCTCCACCGGCATAAATTTCAAGCATCTTCCAATCGTCATCGGTTGCAAGACGAGTGCCTTCGGGGCAAGCCGTCAAAGCCGCTTCTTGTGTATACAAGCGGCCGTAGGTTGCGCAGTTTTCTTCTTCGCGGTCGTAGCACATGGAATTTTCTTCAATCGCAAAATTCAAGTTCTGCACAAACCAGCGCGTACCATTGATTTCTTTGACTCTGTAAGTCTGGCCATCGCGATTGTCTACGAACGATTCAAACACCGGGCAACGGGTTTCGAATTCCTTTGCACCCAAGATAGAGTCCACCGCCGGCTGCCAAGACGTGCAGAAACGGAAGAGTTCGCCGCCCGGGAGTGCCGTAGAATCAGCCTTATGCTTTTCAGCCCAGCGGTCTACGTAAGCCAGGTTAATGATTGCCGTATCCGGAATCGAGAGAGCCTTGGCAGAGGCCTGCATAATCTTGGAATACTTTTCAGCGGCAGTCTTCGGAGTCTTCCAGTAACCTTCGAGCAAGCCCTTGCGGAGCTTTTCATAAAGCGGAGAAGGAACTGTTACCTTGATAGTCGTATCGACAAAGTGTTCCGGCTTGGTAGCGCAAGCGGCTTCGCGAATGGTATCGCGCAGGCTGCCAGCCTTTTCATAACATTCTTCAATGCACTTGTCACGGGCTTCGCCCTTCTTCTTGGGGCAAGGAACCCAAATGCTCGTGTCAGCGTTAACCTTGACCGGCTTGGAATAGCCCTTCGTCTTCAGGGCAACCTTAGCCACCGATTCCAAAGTTTCAAGAGCCTTCGTGTTGCCCGATTCGCCTTCCAGGAGCAAGAACGAAATCACCTCGGTACAGGCATCCATGGCTTTGGCGTTGGCGCAGACCTTGGTGCCGTAACCATAAGAGAACTGCGATTGGCAATTCGAGAACGATTCGTAAGGCATGGCCTTGAAGATTTTTTCGTAAACCTTGACCGCATCGGTAGGCGAAAGCTTGCCACAATAGATTTCTTCGGCAGCACCCTTCTTCACAATCTTCTGGGCTGTTGCAATATCGCCATTATCAATAGCATCGCGAAGTTCCGGCTGAGCAAAAACAGTAGACACGCTCAAGGCAAGAACTCCTACACTCAATACACCTCTAAGAAATTTCATTGTAACCCTCACTAAAATTTCGGTGTAAATATAGAAAAAGGCGTGGACAAGAGACCAAGGTTTCTCCGTGGAACGAGGGCGCACCACGGGGGCTTTGAACACACGGGGTCTAATATAGCCAGTCATAAAATAAACATATAGCTCGGGTAGGAAAATTCCTTTTTGCATTTTCTATATTTGGGCCCATGATTGATGCCGAAAAAATCCGTAGCGAATTCCCGATGCTTGTCGCAGGCGATAAGGACGCAAAGCCGCTAGCCTTCCTCGACAGCACAGCCACCACGCAAAAGCCCGACTGCGTCATTGACGTAATGAACGACTTTTACCGCGAACACTACAGTTCCGTAAAGCGCGGCGTGTACCGCCTGAGCGCTCGCACCACCGAAGCATTTGAAGCCACCCGCAAGAATGTCGCGAAATTTATTAATGCCAAGACCGAAGACGAAATCGTGTTCACCCGCGGCACCACCGAAAGCATCAATCTGGTGGCGTGGAGTTACGGACGTAAGTTCTTCGAGGCGGGCGACGAGATTCTGATTAGCGGACTCGAGCATCACGCAAACATCGTGAGCTGGCAAATTGTCGCCGAAATGAAGGGCGCCAAGATCAAGGTGATTCCCGTTTTGGACAGCGGCGATTTAGACCTGAGCAAGCTCCCCGAACTTTTGAATGCGCGCACCAAGATGGTGGCTGTCGCCCACGTGAGCAATTCCGTCGGTACCGTGAACCCGATTGCAGAAATTATCGCGACCGTCCGCAAACTCGCCCCGCAGGCAAAGATTTTGATTGACGCTGCTCAGAGCTCGAGCCACATCAAGATTGACGTGCAAAAGCTCGATTGTGATTTCCTCGCCTTCAGCGGACACAAGATGTACGGCCCGACAGGCGTGGGCGTACTCTACGGCAAATACGAAGTTCTCGACAGCATGCCCCCCTGGCATGGCGGTGGCGAAATGATCAAGAACGTGACCTTCGAAAAGACGACTTACGCCGATGTTCCCGCCCGCTTTGAGGCAGGCACGCCCATGATCGCCGAAGTCATCGGCCTCGGCAAGGCAATCGAATGGATCAATGCGGTTGGCATCGAAAACATCCGCAAGCACGAAGAAGAAATTACGCAGTACGCCTTGGAACAGCTCGCCACAATCCCGCAAGTGAAAGTGCTCGGCAACCCCAAGGAACGCGGCGCCCTCATCAGTATTACGCTCGACGGCATCGCCGTCAGCGACGCCGCCATGATTCTCGATGAAGAAAACGTGGCCGTGCGTAGCGGGCACCACTGCGCCCAACCTGTCATGGACCGCTTCGGCGTCGACGCCACGCTTCGACTGAGTTTCGGCGCATACACCCTGAAGCGCGACATCGACCGCTTTATCGCAGGCATCAAGCGCGTTCTCCGACTCTTCGGCTAACCGGGACTCGTATGGGAATCGAGAAAGGCATCTTTAATCGCACATCGCTCCTGCTCGGAGACGACGTGATGGGCGACATCTACCAGAAGCGCGTCATCATCTTCGGTCTCGGCGGAGTCGGCAGCTGGTGCGCCGAAAGCCTGGTGCGTTCCGGCATCAAGGAACTCGTACTCGTTGATTCAGACCGCGTGTGCGTCACCAACGTGAACCGCCAACTGATGGCCACCACGAAAACCGTGGGGCAAGTCAAGGTGGACGTGCTGAAAAATCGCCTACTCGAAATCAACCCGCACGCCAACATCGTAGCACTCCAAGACATCTACGAAGAAGCGAATACCGAGAAGTTCCAGCTAGACACCTTCGACTACATCATCGATGCCATCGACAGCCTCGAAAACAAGATGCAGTTATTGTGGCACGCCACGCGCACAAAGGCCACAGTTTTCTCTTCGATGGGTGCAGCCCTCAAGATGGATCCCACACGAATCAAGGTCGCCGAATTCTGGAAAGTCGCCGGTTGCCCGCTCGCCCGCGCCCTGCGCGACAAGTTCAAGAAAAAGAAAATGGCTCTCAAGAAAAAAGTGCTATGCGTCTACAGCGACGAACTCCTGAAAAATCGCGGCAAGAATTCCTCTTGCGGAACGGACGCCTGCATGTGCCCCAAGGTGCGCCACGAAAGGAGCGAAGCCGAACTCCAGAATGCAAACCTGGTCGATCACGAATGGTGCAGCAGTAAGGCGCAAATCAACGGCACCATGGCACACTCCACCGCTATTTTTGGATTCATGATTGCGGGCCTCGTGATGCAGGACATCTACAAGAAGGCATTGGCTAGCGCGGAGTAATATGAAATTCTTGATTCAGCGAGTATTGAACGCCCAGGTGGATATTGCAGGCGAAACTGTCGGGAAAATCGGCAAGGGCTACATGATTCTTATCGGCGTGGGCGAAGACGACACCAAGGAAATCGCCGACCGCCTTATTCGCAAGATGCTAGCGCTGCGCATCTTTGCCGACGAAAACGGCAAGACGAATCTTTCCATCAAGGATGTGGGCGGCGAGCTCCTGCTCGTCTCGCAGTTCACGCTTTACGCCAACTGCAACAAGGGAAACCGTCCGACTTTCAACGGTGCAGGCAACCCCGCACTCGCAAACGAGCTTTACGAATACATTATCGCTGAATGCAAAAAAGAAATCCCCGTCGTGCAGACAGGGAAATTCGGTGCCGACATGCAGGTGAGTCTCACGAACGACGGCCCGTTTACGATCATGTTGGAATAAGAATTCCGAAACTAGAATTCCGGCATGCTGAAATCGCCGTAAAGTTCACGGCCATCAAACACCCAGACCACCATCTTTTTTCCTTCCAGGAATTCCGAGCGGTCCTTGAACAAGGTCGGTCCATAGTTTCCGCCACCAATACGGCTACGCGTAAACGTCTCTATCCCTGTCGCCTGCGCAATGTAGGCGCCGATATTAGAAGAACTGTTCCAGCCAAAATCCGCATTGCTGTCGCCAATCACCACAATGGGAGCGTCTTTGGACCCACGGTAGCGTTTTCCTTCCGCATCCACCGTTTTCAAAACCTGCACATCGTAATCAGGATAAGAATTGTACTTCAGGTGATAAAGATTTCCGGTACCGGGAACAACCGTATCGCGCAGGAACCATTCTTCCCTCGGAACATCCAAGTCCATTTCGTTGATGGAATCGGCTATCATCTGGGCAAGAACCTGCCGGCCTGCGCTAGTATAGTGGCTTTCGAACGCTTCGAACATGGGCGTTTCCTCATTCTTTTCGAGAAACTCCTCTACCGCATCGACAACGACAACACCTTCGTCTTGCAACGCATCTACCCATTCTTCATATTGCGGGGCAACAATCCCTCCTGACAATTCTTCCGAATAATGTTCCGCCTCGATTTGCAATTTATCTGGAACAGGCACCACCACCAACTTGATACCGCGCGCTTCCAGCGAATCGTTGAAGGCGACAAAAGAATTTAGGTTTTCTTTCCAGTCCACTACCAAGTTGACAAGACTTTCTTGCAAGAAAATCCAGCCGTCTTCGCCACTTACCGCACAGCGGGTCTCTTTCAGTTGCCCACCGCATTTTTCAATATCGGCTTCAATCTGTTCCTGAACGTCCAACGGGATAAGCGGACGAGTAGATAGGTAGACCATGGCAAGCGCAATAACCGCCACTCCAAATCCAAAAATAAGCCCCAAATGTTTCCTAAAAAACATGACAGGGCCAAATTTAGAATTTTTCGGATTCTTTGGCAGACGATTGATGGCGCGAAAGCCTCCGCACCGGCATACTATTTTACAATCAACGCCACAATCGCGGCAATCAACCCACCCAGCAACAGCGCAGCAATAACGGTCGCTATAATCAAGAGCCACTTGGTGTATTTCAGGATTTTTACCATCGAGGAATTCTGGTCTTTTGTAAACTGCTGAACAGCATTCAATGTAGCCGTGATAAGAAATCCGAGATCATCGAGCCAGCCCACCACGGGGATAGCATCAGGCACCAAATCTATGGGCGATATGGTATAAATCATCGACATGATGACAAAGAAAATGGCGAATTCCTTCTGAAAATCAGACGCGCCCTTGCATTCAATAACTTCTGCTTCAACAACTTCTGGTTCAACGACTTCAGGTTCTTTATCCATATTCTTGCCTCCTTTACCAATATACACATTTTCTACTTGATGCGGTCACCGCAGAATTCCTGGCGGCCACAATTTTTGCAGTGCGAGCCCATCCAGAGCGTATCGAACTGTTCGATAGCGGGCTCGACAAGTGCGGGGTCATTCGTGAGGATACCCGCCTCGAAGTTGCGGCGCAAGGAACTCTTCATGCCGATACCCGCACCAGTGAGGTTTGCCGACCCGATGTAGGCCGTTTCCAGGTCAAAAATTATCATCTTGAAATGCACCCGCGGGCACATCA
>JAEEGH010024356.1_pt1 | contig 12223 bp, 9 predicted proteins | sample 9134181 | NCBI WGS metagenome assembly JAEEGH01 (sample SAMN16246544, study PRJNA631951) | gut metagenome | biome: gut microbiome; feature: rumen; material: DP-attached | host: Bos | place: Iran: Karaj | collected 2018-10
GATGAAGGTGTATGAGTTTGGAGAGGAGCATGCGAGATCCTTTGTCATGTTCCAACATAACGTGTCGCTGGGGACGGTTCCGTTTGACAATGTTGTCAAACGGAACCGTCCCCATTGTCACTTTACTGTGAAACGGATGGTGACAGGATCGGTCTGCAGAGAATGGATCGTGAGAGACGCTTCTCCGGTTTTACCGGGAAGCGTTTTTACGTAGGTGCCGCCCATGCCGCCTTTCAGGGAGACGACGGACGGACCGATCAGCGCGACAGGCCCCGCCGTTTCGAAGAACAGCGGTTCGTTGAAGAAGGGAAGCACGTTGCCGTGCTCGTCGACCGCACGGATGCGGACTGCCGCGGCGTCGTAAGTGGCGCGTTCGATCAGTTCCGTGCTGCTGACTTTGACGTCGAGGCGCACATTTCCCGCGGGCGCTTTGACGACGGACTTTACGACCTGCCCGTCTTTCACCGCGTCGAAGCGGTATTCCGTGGCGGCGCCGCCCCAGTCGCCGATATATTTGTTGTAGAGGATCACGGCGTCGCCAGGCTTCATCCCGTAGCGGAGGACGCACTTCGCGGCCTGCGCGAGGATGGCGGGCGGCAGGTGATCCTGGCCGTAGCGCGCCGCGTAATTCAGGATCTTTTTCACGGCTTCCGCCTTTTTCGGTCGGAAGCCTTCGTCTTCTTCGAGGGCTTTCCCGATAAAATCGTCGACCGGCACGGGACCGTGGGCCAGGTGCTTAAAGGGCGAATCCGACGGAAAGTATTCCTTCAGCAGACGGCCGTTTTTGTACATACGCACGCTGTCCGCGTTGCTGACGATCCAGACGCTGCCGCGGTTCGACGCCGGGTGTTCGCCGATATCCATCGAGGAGGAGACTTCGAGCACAGTATCGTCCCCCATGGCCGCGTAGACGGACGCCGCGGGTTTGGGGTTTCGGAACATGTCCGTCACGCCGTGGTAGCAGATGCGGTCGCCGCTGCCGAAATCTTTGTGCGTGTTGTAATCGGCCATGCACCAGCCGAAACTGCCGGCGACGTCGTCTTCCCCCGCGATGTCGTTCAGGACCTTTGCGTGGCGCAGCAGATGGCTCGTGCGCTGTTCCTCGTCGTCGTAGGCTTTGATCGGGTACATGTGACCGCCGTATTCGCTGACGAGGTATCCCTTGGCCATGTCGCTCGTGACGTTCTTCTTCGGTTCACAGCCGGGGTTGCTGCCGCTGTGCAGAAAATCGTTGTACGTGTAGACGTCTTCGAGCAGATGGCTCTTCTTGAGATAGCGGACCCCGCCGGTCTGCCGGGACGGGTCGAGCCTGCGGGCGGTTTCGTTGGTCCGGGTATACAGTTCGTCGTTGTCCTGCGATTCGTTGATGCGCACGCCCCAGAGGATGACGGAGGGGTGATTGCGGTACTGGACGACCATTTCCTCCGTGTTGCGCACGGCCTGCTCCTGCCAGGCGCTGTCCCCGATGTGCTGCCAGCCCGGGATCTCCGTGAACACCAGCAGCCCCAGGGCGTCGCAGGCGTCGAGAAACGCGTGCGACTGCGGGTAGTGCGAGGTGCGGACCGCGTTCAGCCCGAGTTCCTCTTTCAGGACGCGGGCGTCGAAGGCCTGCAGGGACGCCGGCATCGCGTAGCCGACGTAGGGATAGCTCTGGTGGCGGTTGAGGCCTATGATCTTCAGCTTCTCCCCGTTCAGGTAGAAACCGTCCGCGCGGAAGCGGGCGAAACGGAAGCCGAAGCGGACGTCGATGCTGTCGAAGGCTTCTCCGGACGCGGCGTCGATCAACTCCGTCCGCACGGTGTAAAGCTTCGGATTGTCCGGGCTCCACAGTTCGATTCCGGGGACCGCCATGCGCAGTTCGAAGACCGGCGTCCCGGGCTGACCCTCGCAGGAAAACCGCACGGTCTCCCCCTCCAGCACCTGCTGCCGGACGCGGAAAGCCAGGCCGTCCGGGTCTTCGATCTCCAGCCGGGTCACGAGGACGGGCGTCTGCAGATCGCCTTCCGTGCGCAGGAATACGTCGGCGATCCTCGTCCGCTCCGTCACTTCCAGAAAGACTTCGCGGTACAGACCGCCGTAGGTCATGTAGTCGATCACGTGGCCGAAGGGCGGGATATTCAGGCTCTCGCGGCTGTCGAGCCTTACGGCGAGCAGGTTTTCTTCCCCATACCGCAGCCGGTCCGTCAGGTCGGCCGTGAACGCGGTATACCCGCAGGAATGCGTCAGGATCTTCTCCCCGTTCACGTACACGGCCGCTTCGTGGGCGGCGCCGCAGAACGTGACCGCAGCGCGCTTTCCTTCCCATTCCTTCGGTGCGGCGAATCTGCGCCGGTAGCCGCTGACCATCTGATAGCAGCTCTCGTCGAAGTAATCGAAAGGCGTTTCCTTTACCGTGTGCGGCAGGCGCACAGGCCTCATATTGTCTTCGTCATAGGCGGGTGCTGTCATAGCGTCCTCGAACTGCTCCGAGAACAGCCATCCGTCGTTCCAATCGTATCGTTTTCTCATCGCGGGCTCCTTGTTCTTCTTATTAACAGGATACCACGCGGACAGGTTTTTATGGTATGGTATAAATGAATAAAGGAGGCGATCACATGCCTATTCTTGCTGCTTTTATGGTCCCGCACCCGCCCATGATCGTTCCGGCTGTCGGCCGGGGCAGCGAGGCGCAGGTGACGGAAACGACGCGCGCGTACGAGCAGGTCGCTGCGGAAGTTGCCGCGCTCAAGCCGGATACGATTCTCATCACCAGTCCGCATTCCGTGATGTATGCGGACTATTTCCACATCTCGCCGGGTAGCAGCGCGAAGGGTTCGTTCCGTCAGTTCCACGCGCCTCTGGTGCGCTTTTCGGAGCAGTATGATACGGAGCTCGTCGGGCGGATCTGCGCGCTGGCGGACGCAGCCGGTTTTCCCGCAGGTACGCTGGGCGAACGGGACGCGGCGCTGGACCACGGCACGATGGTGCCGCTGTGGTTCATCCGGAAGAAATATTCAGGCGGAAAGATCGTGCGCATCGGGCTGTCCGGCCTGCCGCTGACCGACCACTACCGCTTCGGGCAGATGATCGCGCAGGCTGCGGAGGATCTCGATAGGCGGACGGTACTCATCGCCAGCGGCGACCTTTCTCATAAACTGCAGGACTACGGCCCCTACGGCTTCGCCAAGGAAGGGCCGGAATACGACCGCCGCATCATGGACGTCTGCGGAAGAGCCGCGTTCGGCGAACTGTTCGATTTCAGCGAAGACTTCTGCGACAAGGCCGCGGAGTGCGGTCACCGGTCCTTCGTCATCATGGCGGGCGCGTTCGACGGCCTGCGCGTGAAGGCGGAGGCGCTGTCCCATCAGGACGTGACGGGCGTGGGCTACGGCATCTGCACGTTCTATCCGGGCGCGCCGGACGAAAGCCGGCACTTTCTGAAAGACTACGAGGAAAAGATGACCCGGGCATGCGCGGAAAAAGCGGAGAAGAGCGACGCGTACGTCAGGCTCGCCAGAGCTTCCGTCGAAAGCTGGGTGCGCGGCCGCAAGCAGATCTCCGTCCCCAAAGATCTTCCGGCCGAGATGCTGACGAAGCGGGCCGGGACGTTCGTCTCGCTGCACGAGAACGGGCGCCTGCGCGGCTGCATCGGCACGATCGCGTCGACGCAGAACAATATCGCGGAGGAGATCGTGCAGAACGCGATCAGCGCGTGTTCGCGCGATCCGCGGTTCAGCCCGGTGCGGGCGGACGAACTGGCCAGCCTGGAGATCAGCGTGGACGTGCTGGGCGAGATGGAAACCATCGCTTCGCCGGCGCAGCTCGACGTCAAGCGCTACGGCGTCGTGGTCAGCCATGGCTACAAGCGCGGCCTGCTGCTGCCGAATCTGGACGGCGTGGACACGGTCGAAGAGCAGATCCGCATCGCGCGGCAAAAAGGCGGGATCCGCGAGGACGAGCCCTACAGCCTGCAGCGTTTCGAAGTCGTAAGACATTTTTAAGAGGTATCGTCATGGCGGTTTGCAGCGTTTGCTTCCGGCATTGTAAGATCGAGGAAGGGCAGATCGGGTTCTGCGGCGGCAGGACCGCAAAGGATGGACGTGTAGCGGCGTATAACTACGGCCGCATCACCTCGCTTGCGCTCGATCCCATCGAAAAGAAGCCCTTATCGCGCTTTTCCCCCGGCAGCCGGATCCTGTCCGCGGGCAGTTTCGGCTGCAATCTGCGCTGTCCGTTCTGCCAGAACTACGACATCTCCTGGTCCGGGCAGGCGATGCGGTACGCGGAAAAAGCGGAAACGCTGAGCCCGGAAGAGCTGGCGGATCTTGCGGAACAGCTGAAGGCGAGGGGCAATATAGGCGTCGCGTTCACATACAACGAGCCGCTCATCGGCTACGAGTTCGTGCGCGATACGGCAAAACTCGCGCGCGAAAGGGGCATGAAGAACGTCCTGGTCACGAATGGGACTGCGGAACTGGCCGTGCTGGAGGAACTGAAGCCGTATATCGACGCCATGAACGTCGACCTGAAAGGCTTCACCGACCGCTATTACAACAGGGTGCTCGGCGGCGACCGGAAGATGGTGATGGATTTCATCGAAGCTGCCGCCGGTTTCTGCCACGTGGAGCTGACGACCCTGATCGTCCCGGGCGAAAACGATTCCGAAGAGGAGATGCGCGAGCTTTCAACCTGGGTCAGCCGGCTGAGGAATCCGGACGGAGAGAGCATTCCGCTGCACGTTTCCCGCTTCTTCCCGCGTTTCCACATGCAAGACCGCGGCCCGACCGACGTGCGGAAAGTCTACCGTCTTGCGGAAATTGCGCGCGAAAATCTGGAATACGTCTATACGGGAAATTGCTGAAAGGCTCCTTGAAATTTGTTTTGATGAATGTCAAAATAAATATTGACAGCCCCGGTTTGCTGTGATAAATTTGCTTTGATGATCATCAAAGCAAATTTATATGAAAAAGGGGAATCGATATGGAAGAATTCATCAAAGCATTAAGAGAACAGCACGCCGCGCTGAATCAGCAGGCGGCCGATCTGCGCGCGCAGGAGAAAGGCGACGAGGCGGTCTTCAGCACAGTGCGCGCGAACGTATACGATATCTGCGCCACGGTCATGAACGTGCAGGTCAAAAAGGGCGACATTCCCGGCTTCGGCAGAATGCTGGACCGTTTTCAGCGCGAATGGGGCGCCGCGCTGGACGCTGCGAAACGCCAGGATAACGCCAAGAAGATCTGCGTGGAAGAGACGAAACTGGAGGCGCTCGCGGACGTGCGCGCCCGCTTCGAAGAACTGGGGTGCGAATAATGGAAAGAGAAAAAGCGATCCGCATCTTCAAGTGCCTGTCGGATGCGTCGCGCCTGAACATCATCGCAACGCTGCAAAAGGGAGAAGCCTACGGGGAACTGCTGGCGGAAAGGCTTGGTTTAAGCGCCTCCACGCTGTCCTTTCACATGAAAAAACTCGAGGAGGCGGGACTGGTGACCTCCCGCAAGGAGCAGTATTACACCGTCTACGCGCTGGCTGACGCGGTCACGCAGCTGCGCCTGTGCGACCTGCTCGGGGACGGCAGTTCCGCGGAGGAAGACGAAGCCCGGCGCCGCGAGGAAGCCTACCGGCAGAAGGTGCTGGAATCGTTTTTCGACGGCGACCGGTTAAAGTCTATCCCCGTGCAGCGCAAGAAAAAGCTGATCGTCCTGCAGAAGATCGCGGAAAACTTCACCCCGGGTAAGGTCTACGAAGAGGCCGCTCTGAGCGATATCATCGAGGCCATCCATCCGGATTACTGCACGCTGCGCCGGGATATGATCTCCGAAGGGATCCTGACCCGCGAGAACGGCAAATACGTGCGGGTGAAATAGCAACGGACAGTTGCGTGTATTGCCCGCCGCCCGGGATTAGAATGGAAGTCGGGAGGAAACGATCATGAGTACGAAAGACGTCATCTATGAACTGAGAACGAAGAATCATCTGTCGCAGGACGAACTGGCCGAAAAGGTCTTCGTGACCCGCCAGGCCGTTTCCCGCTGGGAGACCGGCGAGACCGTGCCGAACACCGAGACGCTCAAGCTGCTGTCGAAGCTGTTCAACGTGTCGATCAACACGCTGCTGGGATCGCCGCACAAGCTGATCTGCCAGTGCTGCGGCATGCCGCTGGACGATACGCTGATCGGCCGCGATCAGGACGGCACGCCCAACGAGCATTACTGCAAGTGGTGCTACGCGGACGGGACGTACACGTACAGCGACATGGACAATCTGATCGACGTATGCGCGCCGCACATGGCAACGGACGGTTTTACCGAAGAGCAGGCCCGCGCCTATCTGAAGCAGATGCTGCCGACGCTGGATTACTGGAAGCGTTACGAAGAACTCGGCGACGGCGGGCAGTTCGAAGCGTTCAAACAGCAGTTGATCGAGGAGATCAACGCCCTGCAGATCGAAGGCATGCCCAAGGTGGAGAAACTGAACGCCCTCGTCGGACAGTACGTCAACCTGGCATACCGGTTGCCAAACGGCGCGGAGGTGAAATTCCTGGACGACAATACCACGTATCTGGGCAACCAGCTGGAACCCGAGTTCGGCGGTGACCGCTGCTTCGGCGTCCTGGCGAACATGGACTTCATCCTGATCTGCACGTACGAATGCGAAGGGGCAAACCCGGAACTCGTCCTGTACAAGAAAAGATAGACCAGTGTCCTACAGAAGGCGGCGCTCGTAAGGGCGCCGCTTTTTATGATATAATTAAAGGTACGACAGTAAAGGATGCATTACAGATGACCAGAACAAACGAACCCTTCGACCTGCAGGAATACCTGACAAAAGGCGTAGAAGATATCGTAAGAGACGCGGTCCGCGCCACGCTGAAAAATCCGCGGGAAAGCGCGTTCATGCTGAAGTTCGCGGCTGCCAGCAAGGCGGCGTCCAGACGGCGCAGAGAGCTGGAAGACAACGGCGAGCACGTTCCGTCTTTCCTGATCGCCAGCATCACGAGCAAGTGCAACCTGCACTGCGCGGGCTGCTATTCTCGCTGCAATCACGCGACGGTGGACGCGGAACCGGTCAGCCAGCTGACCTCGGAAGAATGGCTGCGCATTTTCGACGAAGCGGATGAGTTGGGCGTCAGCTTCATCCTTCTCGCGGGCGGAGAGCCAATGCTGCGCCGCGACATCATCGAAGCGGCGGGCAGAAAGCAGAACGTCCTGTTCCCCATCTTTACGAACGGCACGTTCATGGATGAGAACTATTTCGACCTCTTCGACAAGTGCCGCAACCTTCTCCCCGTCATGAGCATCGAAGGCGGGAAGAGCATTACGGACGAACGGCGCGGGGCGGGCATCTACGACCGCCTGATCGCCAATATGGAGGAACTGAACCGCCGCGGCCTGATCTTCGGCGCGTCCGTCACCGTGACCACGGAGAACATCCGGGAAGTGACGTCGGAGTCCTTCCTGAAGGCGCTCTCGGACAGGGGCTGCAGAGTGGTCATCTTCGTGGAATTCGTGCCGGTCACCGAGGAGAGCAAGGAACTCGCTCCGGGCGACGAAGAGAGGGCCTACCTCACCGCGGAGATCGAACGGCTCCGCAGAGAAGCGCCCGAGATGGTCTACGTCTCCTTCCCCGGCGACGAAAAGAGCTCCGGCGGCTGCGTGGCTGCCGGCAGAGGCTTTTTCCATATCAATTCCCACGGCGGAGCGGAACCCTGTCCGTTCTCGCCCTATTCCGACGTCAACGTACGGAACGCTTCCCTGCGGGAGGCTCTGCATTCCCCGCTGTTCACCGCGCTGCGGGACGGCGGCGTCCTGCTGGACGACCACGAAGGCGGCTGCGTCCTGTACGAGAAGCGCGACCTGGTAGAGAGCATCATGAAAGGAAAGGAGATCGCTCATGAATAAATTCGTTTATCACGCACCGACAGAGATCGTTTTCGGTCCGGGCACGGAGCTCCGCGCTGCGGATCTCGTGAAGAAATACGGCGGAAGCCGCGTGCTGGTCGTCTACGGCGGTCAGTCCGCGAAAAAGAGCGGCCTGATCGACCGCGTAACGGATAATCTGAAGGAAGGCGGACTCGAGGCGCTGGCCCTGGGCGGCGTCGTGCCCAATCCGCTGGTATCGACGGCGCGGCATATGGCGCAGGAAGGCATCGCGTTCGGCGCGGACTTCGTGCTGGGCGTCGGCGGCGGCAGCGTGCTGGATACGGCGAAGGGCGTCGCGCACGCCATCGCAGATCCGTCTCACGACATCTGGGACTTCTGGACCGGCACAAAGGTGGAAAAGAGCCTTCCGGTCGGCGCTATCCTGACCATTTCCGCGGCGGGCAGCGAGACGAGCAATTCCTCCGTCCTGACGAATGACCTGAAGAACCCGCCGACAAAGCGCGGCATCACGACGGATTTCAACCGCTGCAAGTTCGCGATCATGAACCCGGAACTCACCATGACGCTTCCGAAGTACCAGATCGGCGCGGGCGCGGCGGATATCTTCATGCACACGTCCGAACGCTATTTCGCCGCGATCCTGGGCAATCACCTGACGGACGAGATCGCGGAGGGTCTGTTCCGCGACATTATCGCATACGGTCCCAAGGGCGTGCAGGACCCGTCGGATTACGAGGCGATGAGCGAGATCATGTGGTGCGGCAGCGTGTCCCACGTCGGACTGACGGGCATCGGCGCACAGGGCGACACCGCCCGCGAAGGCGACTGGGCCTGCCACCAGCTCGGCATGGCGATCTCCGCGCTGTACGATTCCACGCACGGCGCCACCCTGACAGCCGTCTGGGCTGCCTGGTGCCGCTACGTCATGAGCCAGAACGTCGCCCGCTTCGCGCAGTTCGCGCGCAAGGTCTACGGCATCGAGGAGCCTGACGACGGAAAAGCCGCGGAAGAGGGCATCGAACGCACGAACGCGTTTTTCCGCAGCCTGGGCATGCCCCTGTCTCTCACGGAACTGCTGGGTCACGAGCCCACCGACGAAGAGATCGAGGCCATCGCGATGGAATGCACCTACGACCGCAAGCGCAAGATCGGTTCGTTCAAGGTCCTGGATTACGACGACATCGTCGCGATCTACAAAGCCTGCCGTTAAGTCCGTGTTTCCCGGCAGATGCTGCAGCTGATCGACATCAAAAAAGCATACAAGACCGCGACCCTTGAGCAGCAAGTGCTCAAGGGTGTTTCGCTGTCCCTGAGAGACAACGAATTCGTGGCGATCCTCGGTCAGAGCGGCAGCGGCAAGACGACGCTGCTGAACATCATCGGCGGCCTGGACCGTTACGACGAAGGCGAGCTGATCATCAACGGCATCTCCACGAAGAAATACGGGTCCCGGGACTGGGACTCCTACCGCAACCACACCGTCGGCTTCGTGTTCCAGAGCTATAACCTCATTCCGCACCAGACGCTGCTGTCCAACGTGGAGCTGGCGCTGACCATCAGCGGCATCTCCAAGGCGGAGCGCACGAAAAGGGCGGAAGAAGCGCTGGAAAAAGTGGGTCTGGCGGAACACATGCACAAGAGGCCGAACCAGATCTCCGGCGGTCAGATGCAGCGCGTGGCCATCGCCCGCGCCCTCGTCAACGACCCGGATATCCTGCTGGCGGACGAACCGACCGGCGCGCTGGATTCGGACACGAGCATCCAGGTCATGGATCTGCTGAAAGAAGTGGCGAAAGATCGCCTTGTCGTGATGGTCACGCACAATGCGGAACTGGCGGAAAAGTACGCGACGCGCATCGTGCGTCTAAAAGACGGCATCATCGAAGGCGACACGGATCCGTTCGGACAGGAAACAGAGGGTGAAAACCCGGCAGTCCACAAGAACATGGGCAAAGCGTCCATGTCGTTCGGCACGGCGCTCGCGCTTTCGTTCAACAACCTGTGGACGAAGAAGGCCCGTACGATCCTGGTGGCGCTGGCCGGGTCCATCGGCATCATCGGCATCGCGCTCATCATGTCGCTGTCCAACGGGGTCAACCGGTACGTGGCGGACATCGAAGCGGAGGCGCTGCAGAACTACCCGCTGACGATCACCGATACGAGTTTTCAGTCCGCGATGATGACGGCCATGATGGGCGACCAGGGCGGGCAGGAAGAGGAAGAAGAGGCTGGAGAAGAGCCTGCAGCCGGGCAGGATGTCCGCGAGATCCCGATGCTTTCGGGCTTCTTCGAGCAGATGGTCACGAACGATCTGGGGTCGCTGCGCAGCTATTTCGAAAGCGGTGAGAGCGGCATCTACGACAACGTACAGGCCATCGAATACAACTACAACATCGTGCCGCAGATCTATCTCGAGCAGGCAAACGGCGTGCGGCAGATCAATCCGGACCAGAGCTTTGCGGCGCTCGGTTTTTCCTCGGGCAGCGGCGGCAACGCCCTCTGGTCTGCGTTCAGCAGTTCGGATTCGTTCGCGCCTCTCCCCGAAAACGGGGAGTTGTATCAGGACGGCTACGACGTGAAAGCGGGGCGCTGGCCGGAGAACTCCAACGAATGCGTCGTAGTCTTAAGTTCGCGCGGCGCGATCGCAGACATGTGCCTGTACGCCATAGGCCTGAAAGATCCTGCTGAACTCGACAGGATGGTGCAGGCATTTGCGGACGGTACGGAGATCGAGGTGAAGGCGTCGGACGCGACGTACCGCTACGGCGATTTCCTCGGCCTCAGCTTCAAGGTGATCCACGCGGCGGACCTGTACGCATATGATGGGGAAGTCGGGATGTGGGTCAACCACGAGTCGGACGCAAAGTATATCGCGGACGTCGTGCGCGCGGGAGAAGACCTGACGATCGTCGGCGTCGTGCAGCCCAAGGAGGACAATTCCTACCCGGTCCTGTCGATGGGCGTGGGCTATCCATCCTCCCTGGTCGAACAGCTGATGGCGGATGCGGCGGAAAGCCCGCTCGTACAGGCGCAGCTCGCTGACCCGGAAGTCAACGTCCTGACGGGCAAAGCGTTCGGCGAGGAAAAGCAGAGCGGCGACATCGATCTGGGTTCGCTGTTCTCGGTGGATCCGGACGCTCTGGCCAAGGCATTCCGTTTCGATCCCGGCGCGATCAATCTTTCCGCCCTGAACTTCCCGGACATCGATCTGTCGGACATCGATCTGTCGAATCTCACCGCGGACGGTATTTCTCTGGAGAATATCGTCGAACAGGCTTCGAAGGCCTCCATCTCGCGCGAGGAACTCGCTCAGATCTTCAGCGGCGTGACGGAAGGCTTTAAGGCCTACGCGGCGGCGAACGGTTCCGAAGAAGGCTTGAATCCGGCTTTGTTGGGCGAATATCTGCAGACGGAAGAAGGCGCTGCCGCCCTTCGCGCAGCGGCGAACGCACTGGTCGAGCGGACGAATCTCAATAACATCCTCAAAGACAGCCTGCAGCCGGTGTTCGATAAGGTCATGCAGACGGTGAGCGACGCCGTGCAGAAGAGGCTGCGCCAGTCCATGTCCGTGATGGCGGCCAGCCTGAGCAAGCAGGCGATGAACGCTTTCCGCTTCGACGCTTCCTCGCTGGAAAACGCGTTCCAGTTCGCCATGACCATGGACGACCTCAGCAGCCTGATGATGTCCATGTACGCGCCGGAAGATAGCAGCTACGAGTCGAACCTGCGCAAATTCGGCTATGCGGATCCGGACAAACCCGATACCATCACGATCTATCCGCTGGATTTCGAGGCCAAAGGCCGGGTGAAGAGCATCATCGACGGGTACAACAAGGCGAGACGTGACGCAGGAGAAGACGCCAAGGTGATCGCCTATACCGACGCCGTGGGCATGCTGATGGGCTCGGTTACAGATATCATCGACGTCGTGCGCGATGTGCTGATCGCGTTCATCTCCATTTCGCTCGTGGTGTCGTCGGTCATGATCGGCGTCATCACGTACATCAGCGTGCTGGAGCGCCAGAAGGAGATCGGCATTCTGCGCGCGATCGGCGCTTCGAGACGAAACATCTCCGAGGTCTTCAATGCGGAAACGTTCATCACAGGCGCGCTGGCAGGACTGTTCGGCGTGGGCATCACGTATGCGGCGCTGCCGCCCATCAACGCCCTGATCCGCAGTTTGACCGATGCCAACGTGCGGGCTTCACTGCCCTTCACGTCGGCTCTGGGGCTCATCCTCCTCAGCATCGTCCTGACGCTGCTCGGCGGCATCATCCCGTCCATGAAGGCCGCGAAGAGCGACCCCGTGGCCGCGCTGCGTTCGGAATAAGGAGGGCGGAGTATGAAGCGCACGCCGCTGC
>JAEEGH010024358.1_pt1 | contig 12222 bp, 9 predicted proteins | sample 9134181 | NCBI WGS metagenome assembly JAEEGH01 (sample SAMN16246544, study PRJNA631951) | gut metagenome | biome: gut microbiome; feature: rumen; material: DP-attached | host: Bos | place: Iran: Karaj | collected 2018-10
TCGGCCCACAGAGCAGCCCCACGCTGATGTTCTTTAACCGCACACCGGCGCCCACCCGGATGGTCGGTGCCCCGACCGAAAGCGAGCTGGACGCCGCCATTAACGACTTCCTCAACAAGTAGCCCTTTGAAAAAAGCACTCCTCATCCTCGTACTGGCTTGCACCGTCCTGCTGGGCAGGGCGCAGGTGCCGTGCGACTCTGTGGAGTCCGTGTTCCGCAAGTGGAACGCCCGCCTTGACCAGCTCAACACCGAGGATCCCGAAATCATCTCCCTGCATTATCTCTTCCTCCAGGACATCCTGCGTGAGATGGAGCGCTTCAAGACGAGCACAATGCTCGCGCTCCCGCACTGCCTCTCCACCGACTACTATCTTGTAAAGTCCCATTTCCAGAAAGTGGCCTACCGTGCCGGGCAGATGGAGCGTCTCTTAGGCACGCGCAAGGGTTTGGTGGACCGCATTTTCTACAACCAGGCGGTGGAGGAACTGCATTATCGCGACACCATCAACGCCCTTTATAATCTCGACCGCGCCCTCGAGTTCAACAAGTATCAGCCCGACGCCCTCCTGCTCAAGGCCAAGCTCAAATTGGCCCGCAGGGAGTACAAGGAGTCGGTGGAACTCATTCATCAGTTGTACACCAAGTGCGACCTCAACGAACAGCAGGAGCGTGACGTTTCCGACTTTACCCTCGTGCTGTACGACCGGCTCTACAATACTGGCAGCGCGTTGATCAAGAGCGGCCATTCCGCCGACGCGCTGGAGCTCTTCTTGGCGTTGGAGCAGTTCTGCTCCAATATGCCCTCCGGCTACTGCAATGACGACTATTACCACGGCATCCTGCTTTCGCGTGAGGGTGTGTACGAGTCCTACATCGCCATCGCCAAGGAGGCGGAACGGCGCAACAATATGGAGATGGCGAGGAAGTTCTACCAGTACGCGGAAGAGTACAGAAAGGCGGGGGAAGTTAAGAATTGAGAATGGAGAATTGAGAATGGAGAGTTAGATTGTGGGGGTGCACGGATGGGTGTCCGGCATCATCGACCGCTGTGCCTTGCTGATGCCTAAAACCCTGCAAACCTAGGATAATATTTGCGACATTCGGTTAATTGTTCTCACACATAAGGCGTGCGAGGAAAGGGGTACTCAATCCTTTACACAGCGCACAGAATAGCCGTTGTCCTTGTCATTTCTGCCACGATTCAACATATTACTATTGTTGAACAGATAGTGACAATAGGCGTATGTGCAGCCATCACATCCTGTGGCACCCCAGAAACAGGCTTCGGTCCCTACAGGGATGTATCCATCGTGTCCAAAATGCAAACCAGCAGGAAATGCGTTGAAACCAGAAGCGTTGTTGGAGCTTAAATCATAACCGGGAGAACAATTCACATTGCAGGATTCCCATTCAGAATTGGACGCCAAGCAACTGGCATAAGTGCTGTATGTAGGGTATGTTTCGCACACAAATTCATCCTTGTTAGCACAATATGTTCTAAGCTGCTCCCATTCCGCATCGCTGGGCAGGTGCCATCCGTTAGGACAAACACCTTGTGTGCCGCTGGGATTCGCTTCCGAGGAACCAGCTCGCTTCACGGCTGCCGGCCAGTTGTAAAAATAACCGTATTTGTCCACATCAAAATTCTCGTCAGGATAATAGAGAAAAGGTTGTGTCAGACTGGTGTTGCTGCCGCCGACAGGGATCTCTTCGCCATTGGCGAAGTGCTTGACGTGTAGGTTGGAGGCCATCCACACCTGTTGGCCTATGCGAACCGCATCATAGACATTGCCATCATAGTCTGTCACTGCATTGGGAATCAGTCCATCCGTTTCAATAGCGGGATCATTTCCAGGAGTAGGTCCCGGCTCTGGCTCTGGCTCTCGGTTGCAGGCCAATGCCACCAAGGACGCCACGCATAATAGAGTGAATATCTTTTTCATTGGGATTGATGTTATAGGGACCTCTATTGTTAACTTTTTCGCGCCATACCTCCAGACCTTGCGAAGTCCGTAACAAAATCTGAAAAATATGAAGTTGCAAATATAAATAATATTCTTTTTAGTCCGGTCTGATTCATCGTTCATTCAAATTTGCTGCAAATATACAAATAATTCTTTGAATGACAATGGGTTGCGGTAGATTGTAAATATCCTGTCTGCGTATTTCTGCGAGTTCGGCGGGTATATAATTGTCCCGCAGACCACGCAGATTAACGCAGATTTTCACACAGTTTTTTGCAAGACTTAAAGGGGTATTTCCGAAAATAAATGAGATAACTCATTAAAACGCTGCAAACGGCATAAACAGGGGTGGCAGCAGCAGGAGGAACCCGATGACCAGCAGCACCAGCAGGAATTTCCAGATGAACTTGAACCATTGGGCGTAGGGCACGCGCGCCACGCCCAACACACCGATGAGCACGCCGGAGGTGGGCGTGATCATATTGGTGAAGCCGTCGCCGAACTGGAAGGCCAGCACCGTCAGCTGACGCGAGACGCCCATCAGGTCTGACCACTCGGCCATCATCGGGATGGTGAGTGCAGCCTTGGCGGAGCCGGAGGGGATAATCAGGTTGAGCAGGTTCTGCACCACGTACATCGAGGCGGTGGCCCCGATGCGCCCGGCATCGCCCATTCCCTGCGAGATGGCATACAACATCGTGTCGATGACCTTGCCGTCTTCGAGGATGACGATGATGCCGCCCGCGAGGCCCACCACCAGGGCGGCCGTGAGGATGTCTTTGCAGCCCTCCAAAAAGAGCCGCACGATGCGGTCGAGCCCCATCCCGAAGGCAAATCCGGCGGCGATGCCCATTGCGAAGAAGAGGCCGGCAATCTCCATCACATACCAGCCATAGCCCAGCACGCCCGTCACTAACACGACGATGGTGAGCAGCAGCAGCGTCAAGATGAAGTGGTGCGCCGACTTCCAGGCAGCAATGGCCCCTAACAGCACAAAGCCGCCGGCAATGAAGGGGAACAGAATGATGTTGCGGGTGCCCGTGCCCACCGTGATGGCGGTGCGCGGCATCGTCACGGCGCAATAGAGCAGCACGGCCGACACAATGCCGAAGACTACCCACGTGCCGATGGAGGACTTGGCCAGTTCCTGCCCTGTCTCAGTGGAGGCGGCCTTGTCGCGCCAGTATTGGTCCAGCTCGTACATTATGGACTTGGTGGGGTTGCGTTTCACCCAGCGGGCATAAAGCAATGTGAAGACGATGGCCACTACCGTGAGCAGCAGCCAGCAGAAGAATCGGTAGCCCAGTCCGGAGAAGGTGGGCAGTCCCGACAAACCTTGGGCGATGCCGATGGTGAAGGGGTTGAGCATTGCGCCCGCGAATCCGATGTGGGCCGCTACATAGCACATCAGCACGCCCGTGATGGAGTCGTAGCCCATTGAGATGGCCAACGGCACGAAGATGACGATGAAGGCGATGGTCTCCTCGCTCATCCCGAAAACGGAGCCGAAGAGGCTGAACATCAGCATCACGGCGATGATGAGCAGGCTGTCCACGCCCACCTTCTGGAAGAGTTTGCGCCGCTGCATTCGCTGCATCTGGGCCAGGAAGAGGTGGATGCCGCGGTTGATGGCGTCGGTCTCGTTCATTATCCAGAAGGCGCCGCCAATCATCAGGATGAAGACGATGATGGGGGCGGTGCGCTCGAAGCCCTTGAAGAAGGAGGTGAAGACCTGCCAGGTTTGGGGCTGCTTGTCCACGTGGTGGTAGGAGTTCTCGACCACGATGCTGCGCTCGTGGCCGTCCACATTCACCACCTGCCGGTCGAACTCGCCGCCGGGCACAACCCAGGTGAGCGCGGCACAGGCCACGATGATGCTGAAGACGATGGTGAAGGTGTGGGGTATCTTGAAGGAGGTGCGCATAATAACCGTTTTTGAGGGTGCAAAAGTACAAAAAAATCAGCGTGTGCAAGGGCTACATCCCCTCTTCTGTCGTGCAATTTTTGTATTTTTGCCGCCGACATTGTGAAACATCGTACTATGAAAGAAAACACGAATCCAACTCTATACGACATTGCGGACAGTTTTGCCACCACCACGACCCGTTCCTTTTTCCTGACGGGGAAAGCGGGAACGGGCAAGACCACCTTTCTCAAGAACTTACGGGCAAACACGCAGAAGCAGATGGCGGTGGTTGCGCCCACAGGCGTGGCAGCCATCAACGCCAACGGGATGACCATCCACTCTTTCTTCCAGCTGCCTTTCACCCCGTTCGTGCCCACGCCGGAGGGACGGCTCAACCTCATACAGAAAGCCCATATCACCCGGCGGAAACGCAAAGTGATACAAGAACTCGAGCTCCTCGTCATCGATGAGGTGAGTATGGTGCGCGCCGATGTGATGGACGAAATCGACACGATGCTGCGGCACGTCCGCTTCCGCCAGCACGAGCCCTTCGGCGGCGTGCAGGTCATCCTCATCGGCGATCTTTACCAGATGGCTCCTGTGGCGGTGCCCGAGGAGTGGGCGGTGCTGGCCCCGTATTACGCCTCGCCCTATTTTTTCGACAGCCAAGTCATCCGCAATAACCCGCTGCCCTGCGTGGAGTTCGACCATATCTTCCGCCAGAAAGATGCCGACTTCATCCAGATTCTCAATCATATCCGCAACAACCAGCTGACCGCTTCCGATGTGGCCACCCTGCAACGGCAGTATCAGCCCGACTTCGACATCTCCAAGAATCCCGACTATATTCTCCTGACCACGCACAACTACAAGGCCGACCGGGTCAATGAAAGCGAGATGGCGCGCCTGCCAGGGCCGGAGACTACCTTCGACGCGGAAATCAAGGGCGACTTTCCGGAGCGCAACTATCCCAATGCGGCCCAGTTGCGACTCAAGCGGGGCGCGCGCGTGATGTTCATCGCCAACGACCCCGACCACCGTTATTTCAACGGCAAACTCGGCGAGGTGACCGACATCGACAATGAAGGGAAAATCTTTGTCTGCTGTGACGGCGAGGAGGAGTCCATCGAGGTGAAACAAGAGCTTTGGACCAACATCCGTTATTCGGTCAATCCGGAGACGCGGCAGATTGAGGAGGAGAAACTGGGCGAGTTCCAGCAGTACCCGTTGCGTCCCGCGTGGGCCATTACCGTCCATAAAAGCCAGGGGCTCACCTTCGACCACGTGGCTGTGGATGTGGAGGCGGCATTCACCTCTGGCCAGGTCTATGTGGCCTTGAGCCGCTGCCGCACCCTGGAGGGCATCGCGTTGCTGAGCAGGGTCAATCCCGGCTCGTTGGGCGTGGATGCCACCGTGCGGGAGTACACCGCCGCCAAGCCCGCCACCGAGGTTTTGAAACAGCAGCTAGAGGAGGACCGCAAGGGCTACAATCGCCAGGTGATGCTTCAGCTGTTCAACTTCTCGTTTGCCGTCGGACAGGTTCAGGAGCTGACCAGCCTGCTGGGTGGCGAAGAGCACCTCTTCAATTCGGGAGCGATGAGCTTTATCACCCCTATCCGCGATGCCCTGACTGCCCTGGACGAAGTGGCGCAACGCTTCCGCCGGCAACTGGATTTCCTCTACCAATCCGATGACACCTCCCAGCTAAAAGAGCGCGTGAAGGCCGCCTCGCGATATTTCACAGACGAGTTGGACAAGATTATCGAGCTCTTTGATTCCCCGTCGGTCTATAGCGACGACTACGACACAGCCGAGGAGTTCCGCTTCGGACTGGAGTCCCTTTATGAAGACCTTGTCCGCAAGCGTCACGTTATTAGGCACATTCGCCGCGATTTCTCCACAGAGCATTGCCTGGAGTTGCAGCGTGGTTGCGACGTGCCCTCTCTGAAGGTGAGAGCCTATCGTCCGAAGTTGAAGTACGATGATGACTTTTTTCTTGATTATAAAAGAGGAAAAAAGGGAAAGACCGTGGGCAAGCGATCCTCCAAAACGGAGAAGGAGTCCGTTGTCAAGAAAGAGCCGAAGAGTTCGGCGCCTCCCAAGGGGCAGACATACGAGATTACCCTGGAGATGGTACAGTCGGGGAAGAGCTTTGAAAGCATTGCCGAGGAGCGTGGGTTGACGCTGAGCACGATAGAGTCGCACGTGGCGCGCCTCATCGGGCAGGGGCGTCTCTCCATCGGCGAGTTCTTCACGACGTCGCAGGTGGAGGCCGTGCGCGAGTGCTTGACAGAGGGTGCCGGCCTGAAAGATATCTATGAGGCCTTGGAGGGCAACTACACATACGGCCAGCTGCGGATGATTCAGGCGGCTATAGAGGCCGAGAGGGAAGGGTAGTGCAAAAAAAAGCCCCGCGCGGTGCAGGGCTTCTTGTATGGTTTTATTTCGCATTGCGGGCGCGGATCATCGCGCCGGTCTTGGCTTTGCCCACCCGGATATAGTCTAACAGCGGACGGTTGGAGGGGCAGATGAAGGAGCAGGAGCCGCACTCGATGCAGTTCATAATGCCGTTCTTCTCGCAGTCTTCCCACCGTTGCAGTTGGGAGAGGGTGCACAACAGGGTGGATTCCAGTCCCATCGGGCAGCCGTTGACGCATTTGCCGCAGCGGATACAGGGATATACCGGACCGCGCTTGCTCTCCTTTTCGCTCATAAAGAGGAAACTGGACATACCCTTGGCCACGTAGGCGTCGAGGTTGGAGATGGCCTTGCCCATCATTGGGCCGCCGGAGATGATCTTGCCGGTGTCCTCGGGAATGCCGACGGCGTTGAGCACGTCGCGGATGGGGGTGCCTAAGCGCAGGCGGAAGATCTTGCACTGCTCTTTGGGGATGGATTTGCCGGAGACGGTGGTATAGGCTTGCACGATGGGCTTGTTCTTCTGCACGGCCTGGTAGAGCACATACATCGTGGTGATGTTGTTGACGATGCAGCCCACGGAGATGGGCAGGGCGCCGTTGGGCACGCTGCGGCCGGTGATGGCCTTGATGAGCTGTTTTTCCGCTCCCTGCGGGTATTTGATCTTTAAGGGTTGTACTTCAATGTTGGTGAACTTCTTGGCCATCTCCACCAGGGCGGCGATGGCTTGGGGCTTGTTGTCCTCGATGCCGATGATGGCCTTGGAAGCGCCGGAGGCGATAAGGGCGCACTCAATGCCGATCATACACTGCTCGGTGCGCTCCAGAATCACGCGGTTGTCGGTGGAGATGTAGGGCTCGCACTCGGCGGCGTTGATGATGAGGTATTCGCACTTCTGCTCGGGCTTGAGCATATACTTGATGTGCGTGGGGAAGCAGGCGCCGCCCAGGCCCACGATGCCGCGGTCTTTCATACGGGCGATGATTTCGTCTTTGCCCAACTTGATGTCGCGGATGATGTCGGGGGTGGTGTCGATGCTCTCGTCCCACTCGTCGCCTTCGCGGTCGATGACGATGGCGGGTTTCTTGTAGCCGGAGATATCGGCGATCATATCAATCTTGCTGACGGTGCCGGAGATGGGGGCGTGGATGTTGGCGCTCACGAAGCCGTTGGCCTCGGCGATGAGTTGGCCCACCTTCACCTTGTCGCCCTTTTCGACGATGGGTTTGGCCGGGGCGCCGAGGTGCTGGGTCATATAGACCACGGCCTGGTCGGGCAGCGGGAAGGTTTCCACGTTGGCGGAGTGGGCGAACTTGTTGGCCTCAGGGTGGACGCCACCCATACTGAAGGTCTTCTTGCCTAATTTCTTGACTTCGGCCTTGATGTCTTGCGTTATCTCGTGGGCCAGTTCATTGGCCAGCTCTTTGGATCTTTCGATACTCATAGTACTATGCTTGTGCGGGTTGTTTGACTTCTTGTTCTGCGGGTGCGGCCTCGGCGGGTGCTTTCTTCTCGGGGAAGTTCACGGCGTGGATGGCGCCGGTGGGGCACTCGGCCACGCACTTGCGGCAGGCCTTGCACTTGGTGTAGTCGATGTAGGCGAGGTTGTCGGTCACGGTGATAGCCTCGAAGGGACACACCTTGGCGCACTTGCCGCAGCCGATGCAGGCGGCGTTGCAGTTCTTGCGAGCCACGGCGCCCTTTTCCTTGTTGTTGCAGGCCACATAGACGCGGCGGTTGTTCTTGCCCTTGTTGCGGATCTCGAGCACGCCGCGCGGACAAGCCTTGGCACAGGCCTTGCAGCCCACGCAGAGCTCTTCGTTCACCTCGGGCAGATGGGTTTCGGGGTTGATGTGGATGGCGTCGAACTTACAAGCGGCCACACAGTCGCCACATCCAAGACAACCATTACCACAGCCTGTCTCACCTGCACCGCATGCATGAACCACACGGCAGGTCTTCAGACCGTCATACTCTGCAATTCGGGGGCGGTTCTCGCACGACCCGTTGCAACGAACCACTGCCACCTTGGGGTCGGAGGCAGCGGCTTCCATACCGAGGATGGATGCCACCTGGCTCATCACCGCTGAACCACCCACTGGACAGTTGAGCCCCTCAAGTGAACCGCTGTCGGCGGCCTTCACACATGCAGAGGCCATACCACCACAGCCAGGGAAACCGCAACCACCACAGTTGGCTCCAGGCAGCACTTCGTTGACAAGCGCGATACGAGGATCCTCCTTCACTGCAAACTTCTTGGATACGAAGAACAGCACAATGGCTGCTATCAGACCTACCGCACCCAATACAATCACAGCTGTAAGAATTACGTTCATAAATCTGGATTATTAAATGTTTTAATAGTGTTAGTCTTTTTATAGTCTTTTTTACTTCTTCCTAGTTTACCTAGTCTGCCTAGTTTTTCTAGTTTTGCCCGGTCTTTGCGATGTAGAACATGAAACGACGATTGATTCTCTTCTTGTTCATACCAAGTATGACATAATAAACACCAAGAAGCAATAAGACGCTGCCAATGGCAGGAAGTTCGCCCATTTTCAAGAACTGCAAGGCCACGATTAACCACAGTACCATAATGATTGAAGGTATAACAAAAGCAATAATCACAGCCGTGCGGCCCATCGACAACCCGGCATAAACCATAACTTCTTCTCCCACCTTGTAATCCGAGGCTTTGGAAGTCAACACATCCACAGTCTTTTCCTTGCTCTCGGCAGAGGAGCACATCGACTTCACCTTGCATCCGCTGCATGCACTATGTTGCACGATTTTCACGCTCACAATGCCGTCCTCAATGCGCTCCACTATGCCTTGATGGCTTATCAAATCTTCCATTTTGCAAAGTGCACATTACAAAAACCGTACAAATTTAACAAGATTTCTCCACACTACGAAAGGATTGTTTCTAAAAAAGCAAGTTGAGGGGATTTTTTTTGTTATTTCAGCGAAAAGTTGTAACTTTGCACCGTCGTTACGAGTTAGCGACATATTCAAATCATTACTCATTAAATTTTACATTACAACTAAATGGCAACTAAAATTAGATTGCAGCGTCACGGTCGCAAGGGATATGCCTTCTATGCTATCGTAGTCGCACACGACAAGGCACCACGTGATGGTCGCTTTATTGAGAAGATTGGTACTTACAACCCCAACACCAATCCTTCAACAGTAGATTTGAACTTTGATCGCGCCTACTATTGGGTTGGTGTGGGCGCACAGCCTACTGACACCGTTCGCAACATCCTCTCTCATGAGGGTGTCTACCTCAAGAAGCATCTTGAAGGCGGTGTGAAGAAGGGCGCCTTCGACGAGGCTACTGCTGAAGCTAAGTTCGAAGCTTGGAAAGCTGAGCGCAAGAGCAAGCTGACTAAGTTGATGCAGGACAACAAGGCCGAGGCCAAGAAGGCTTATGAGGCTCGTCAGGCTGCTGAGAAGAAGGTTAATGAGGCTATCGCACAGAAGGTGGCCGAGAAGAAGGCTGAAGCCGCTAAGGCTAAAGCTGAGGCCGAGGCTGCTGCAAATGCAGAAGCCGCTGCCGAAACTGCTGAGGCTCCCGCCGAGGCATAAAGCCTTTATTTTTTCAGAAAACTTAAAGGGGATGCGCATCGCGCATCCCCTTTTTCGTATTTGTCGTCATAGGCTTTATCTACACTATGAATCCTCGTCTTTCATGAAACTAGAAAGCCACTTGGATTTGTGCCTGCAATGTGCCGTAAGTGTCACCTTGCTTTGGACTGCAAAGCGTGTATTGCAACTGGGCGCGGCATGTGCGGTAGAACCAGTGCTGAACACCTAGAGTGGCGTTGGTCTGCTGCATCTTAGCATCGGTGTTGTAGTCGAAGTAATCGACAGAACCAACCACATCCAAAGCTTGACAAACAGGTACACTGGCTGTGACGTATGCGCCAAAACTGTTCACATCTCCGTCTTTGCCGCCTAAAACCTCGCCGCGGACGCTTGAGCAACGGTTCTTCCAGTAGTCAACGCCTTTCACATGACTTTTCCATTCTGCACCGCCAGACCAACGGTTACGGGTGTAGTTCTGACCCACGGCAATACCAGGATTGTATTTGGAGGTGGCAATGGCGTGTCCACGACCTAATTGACCTGTGGCAACGATGCGCCAGTTCTCTGTCGGACGATAGTCGAGGCGTGCGATGAAGTCTTTCTCGTTGTTGCGGTCCTTGCAGTTGATACCCTGACCCTGCATGACTTCCAATTCGTAATATAGATGGTCGTTGAACAGGTAACCGTAAATCTCCAGTCCGAGGTCACGACCGTAGTTCACACCATAAAGAGGGTCGGAACCGCAACCTGACAGATAAGTGGCACCTTGTGATAAAACGTTGATCAACTCCACTTTGGTGGGCGACAATGGGTTCTCCAGAGTGAGCGCATTCTTGAATTGGCCGAGACGGACGGTCAAGGCACGGTTGTTGGTCACGCGGTAGTCGGTGTAGAACTCCTGTACCACAGACGAGAAGTCGTGCATGAAGAGGAACGACCAACGGTCGGTGATTCTTGCCTTTGCCCAGATCAGTGTGCGTTTCAAGTCAAAGGTGTTGGTGTGCTTACCATCCTGATGCGTCCAGGTGTAACCTGCCTGAGCGTAGCCATTAACTTCAATTCTCGAAGACAGCGCCTTAAGCCAGTCTTTTTCTGTCTTATCGCTCGTTTGCTGAGCTGATGCATGCTGATGGCCCAATGCAAGAGCGGCCGTTAACAATAACGTCTTGAATACTTGTGTTTGTGTTGCCATAAATTTAATGTTGTTATCAAAAAATGTATTCAGCGTGCAAAATAACACAAAAAAAAGCAAACCGCCAATATTTTGTCTCACTATCTTGGACTTCCCGTGTGGATTTGTCTCTGATAAAACGAATAACAGGTGCCTTATTTAACAAGTATCTTCTTTCCTCCTACAATGTAGATACCCTTTTTCAGTACGGTTTTGTCAGTCTCGAACCATCGCCCCTGAAGGTCGTAGATTCTCCTGCTGTCTATGGCCCTTTCTCCGTTTTCAATTCGTGAAATGCCAGTTGTGGTGTCGCCTACGAATTGCCCGATAAAGAAGATGGCGTCCGTGCTTCGTTCGCTGATGATGTAGAAGAAGGGGCGGTCGGCATTGAAGTTGACTTCTATAGGCATGCCATCAATTGGCACAATCACCGTGATGGCAGTTGCCTCTGTACCCTCCTCGTTAAGGTCGATGACGGCTTTCTGGAACATGTCGGTAATTGAAACAGAACGGTTGCCGAAATAGGGGAAATCTGCGGTTTCGGTGAATGCCGTTGTCAAGCCCAAATCAGTCATTATCTTAACCAGGTTAAGGTTGGTGCTAGTTTTGAAACGTGGCATCTTCAGATCAACAATATAATCGTCGTAACTCTTGAACTGCCAGTTCTTTCCGTCCATGGCATCAAGCACGTCGGCTATGGTCTTGCCCTCACGGGGAAGGAATAGAGACATCTGGTACGCACCATTGCCGTATGGCAGCCGCACGGCTTGGTAGAGTTTGTTCTCTGTGTATTCAAATTCTTCCTTTTGATACATCATCGGAACCTCGGCGCCACCATTGAAGGCCTCGTCGCGGGTGTCAGCCTTGTCGAATTTGTTGGTCCATGCGCCCTTGAAATAGAGGGCGTTGAGCAGATAGCAGACGGCATCGGGGATGAACGTTTCCTCATTCACAATCTGTGGAATCATGCCGTGAGTATGTTCGTCTGCCCATCGGTTGATGATGTCTATTGTTGAGTTGTCGTAGAAATTGAGGGCTGTGGGCGTGGCGTCGTAATATTCATTGGCTTTCTGGATGAAATCCTCTTGCAGTTCGTATCCCTTTCCGCTGTTCACGTAAATGGTGTTGGCAATCTCGGCTGCGGACTCCTGGTCGAGTGTAGGGGACTCGTCGA
>JAEEGH010024359.1_pt1 | contig 12221 bp, 8 predicted proteins | sample 9134181 | NCBI WGS metagenome assembly JAEEGH01 (sample SAMN16246544, study PRJNA631951) | gut metagenome | biome: gut microbiome; feature: rumen; material: DP-attached | host: Bos | place: Iran: Karaj | collected 2018-10
TGCGTTCGAGATGTGCCCATCATTGTCAGTGTCGCCATTGATGAGGGCCCGTCGCTCTATATTGCGGTCAGCGAAGGTGAGCGTCTGGGCTTTTGCACTGAAGGCAAAGAAAAGACACGCGGTGATAATCGCAAACACCAAAACTACTATCCATCCGTTTTTGCTTGGCCTTGTTTCCTGCTCCATTTCTCTTACTATGCGAAACTGTTCCAGTTCCTGGTCAATGCGGAGCTGTTCCAATTGCTGTTGTTGTATCTCTTGTTGTTCCATAATGATAGATTTAGTTATAGTTCATGCGCCAAAGATAATAATTATTTTTCTATCATCCTAATTTTTTAGATAAATAATGTATATAACAATAAAGGAGCACTCCCCACACATCTGAGGAATGCTCCTTATTTTGTTATATCCTGAAAGCAGGATTTCAGTCTCCTTACTTTGTCAGCTCTATGTCCTTGTCGCCGTTCTCCCATCCGAAACCGGTCATCTGTATGCTGCCGTCGGCTGGCTTCTCATAGAGGGCGAAGTTGTGTATCACCTTGTAGCCCTGGTCCTCACACAGTACCTTCACGCTGCGGTACTTAGTTATTACCACGCCGTGTATGTTCTTCTTGGTGCTTGTCACAGGTCCTACCCATGCCTTTATTGCCTTGCCCCAGTATGAGCGATGAACCTTCACCCCGTTAAGTGCCTTCTTCTCCAGTCCAGGGTTAGCGCTCGCCGACATCTTGCCGTACTTGCCCTGCTGCTCCAGCTCCTTGTAGGCACGTAGCTGTGCTATGCGCTTTGGCTTGAAGTTTGGTGTCTCATACTGCTTCTTTGCCTCGGCAAGCGTAAACTGTGCAGGGTAACGATACTTGTAAGCCGCAGGCACGCTGCCCACGTTCTGCTGCAGGAAGCTCAGCACATCGTTGAGACCTGCCTCGCCACCCTCAAAGTGTACCTTGCCGCTGGTGCGCATCTTCAACACCTCCCATACCTCGTCAAAGAAGAACTCCTTTGCCTCAGGGTTGCTCACCTCCTTATAACGGTTTATGAAGAAGTTAAGCTGGTCTATATACTTGCCCGTTGTAGCCTCGTCATACTTTATTGCGGTAAGTCCCTGTGTGGCTATCTTCAGGAAGTTGAGCGTCACTCTGTCGAGCATCTTCACTGGCTCGTTGACGTCATTGTCATAGTCAGAGCGGGCTGTTGACTTCAGCACGTCAACCACGTTAGGATAGAGGAAGCGCACTGTATTGTATGCCTCATAGTCCAGTCCCTTATAGCCCTTGCTGAACGACTTCTGCATACGGTCGGCATAATACTTCACATTGGCTACCAGCTCTGACTGCGGACTGGTGATGGTCCATGCAGACTGGCGTGCGCCGGTGATGGTCTCAAGGTCATAGTCCACGCTCTGCACTGCCGCACTGCTGCTCGTAGCCCCGGAACTTGCCTGACTGCTCACGGCGCTTGTTGCTGTCTCCGCGGCAGAGCTCTTTGTGTCGCTTACCTTCTCCTTAACGGCCTTCTTAACCTTGTTGGCAAGGCCTTTCAGACTGCCAAACTGTGCGTTGGCACCATTGCTGAGTGCAAACATAGCTACCAGTGCCGCCAACGTAATCTTTATCGGTTGTTTCATGTTTATTTGATAATTACAATATTACATGCAAAGATACAAATAAATCTGTCAACAACCGTTACCCTCCCCTTAAATTATGTTAAAAGGTCCACTTCCCTTACTCTGTTACTCTTGTAAACACCACCTTTTCAGAGTCATTGTCCACTACCATGGTTGACTCGTTGAGCGACAATATGTTGAGCTCGTTCAGATTCTTCAATTCCTCGCTGCTCATATAATCCTTGGCTTTCTCGTTGAGCATATTGTTGAACATCTGCTTTACCGAAGCCTCTGTCAGTCCCAGCAAAGCCAGCTGGTCCATCATGTCGGAAGGTATCTTTATGTCTGTCAGTTCCAGGTGTGGCTTCAAGTCGTCAACCTTCAGCTTACCTCCCTTCTCATAGTTCCACACACCGTCGAGGGTCAGCTTCATCTCCATATCCATCTGCTCCACACTGCCATTGAGCAACACGGTGATATTAAAGCGGTCGCCCTTGGTGAATGTCAGCAGACAGCTGGCGTTCTTCACATCTGCCGGCAGGTTCTTGAAAAGCACTGCAGGGTCGGTGGTCCACTTGCCGAGGAGTGCGTTAGCCACGCCATCCACATCGTTGAGGTCAAACTGCTCTGCGCGGGCGTTCTGTGTACTGAGTGTCATCACTGCCGTCATCAGCAGCATAAGCATGTAGTGTAATGTCTTTTTCATATTGTTGTTTATTGTTTTGCTTAATAATAAAAATATCAAGTGCAAAGGTACAAATATTTATTTTAGCCCTACCCCCGCCCTCCCCAGTAGGGAGGGCGGGGGTGGGGCTCATTCTACTACTACCTTCTTACCATTATGTATATACATTCCCTTCTTTGACGGTTTGCCACTGAGGCGGATGCCATCAACGGTGTGCCATTCAGAAAGTGAAGAGTGAGGAGTGAAGAGTGAAGAATCAGCTGCCGCCTCATTTATTCCTGTTGCCTCCTCGTCGTTCTCTCCGAAGTCGATTACGAATCCTGTTATGCCCTTGGCATTGACAGCATTGTTCTCGTTTATCTTGAAGTATGCACGGAATGCACCGACGGTTACGTTCTGGTCAGGCCATAGCAGTTTGTTGGCAGAGCCGAAGTAGATGTTGCTCTTGTCGTTGGCAGCAAGGCTTACGGTGCCGTATGTGCCGATGAAACTTACCATGCCGTCCTGACTGGTAACGGTGGTTGGCTCAGTGGGGCTTATGGTCTTACCGGTGAATACAGGGTCGGTGATGTTGTCGCCTTCTGCCCACTTGATGATGTAAGGTACGCCAGCCTGGAGTTCCGTCACCGCATCGCCGAATGTGAGGTGGAGTGTCTGTCCTGTTGTCTCATCGCCTGTGATGCTCGTTGCGGTCAGCTTACGCGCCACTGCACCGTCAAGTACGCTGCCAGCAATATTCACGTCGAACGGCAGGCAGATGGTGTTCCATGAGCCGTCTTTGTATAGCGTGCGACCGCGCAGTGTGACCGCAATGTTGCTCACATCTGGGGCGGAACCGCCGTTTGCCGTATGCTCTGACGGATTGGCGTAGGCGTCAATAAGCGCCGTATTGTCCCTGTTGTCGAATAGGTGCAGGGCAGTATTGTCAAGTTCTGCCTTACCAGATAAGTCGGAGCCGCCAGTGAAATATATGTCATCTACATCGTAACTTCCTATACCTATATTGAAAGCATTAGTGCCCACAAGGCAGCTGTGGTAGGTATTGTTGGTAATAGTGCAGCAACCGCCCACAACGGCACCAGCTTCTTCTATGGCTGGTACGACTGCACCGATGGCACAGCAGTCGGTCACGGTACCACAGTTATCGCCCACAATGCCACCGAAAGAGTCCCCCCACCAGGCATTAACCGACAGTATGATGGTAACTGCACTGGTGCAGTCGGTCACGGTACCACAGTTATTGCCCACAATGCCACCGATATCATTGGCATTGCTTTCCATACTACGGCAGAGTACGACATCAGCTGCTACATGACAGTTGGATACGGTTCCCTCATAAAAGATGTAACCCACTATACCGCCAGTTTCTTTGCCTGCTGAACTAATGCGAGTATCGGCCAACGTCACGCCATTCACCTCCGCACCTCCACCAAGTCTGCCGAAGAGTCCCTGACTACCATCGCTCTTATATATGCGTATGCCACTGATGGTATGGTCGTCGCCGAGGAAGTGACCAAAAAACATATAGTCGTGATTTGTACCATCGAAGTATTGACGTCCAATGGCGGTGTAGTTATTTTCTGTGCTTGTGGTGTCATTCCATGCGGTTGTATGAGGATAGTCGAGGTCGTTCATCAAGCGAAAATACTTCCCACTGTAGTTGCTCGTACCATTGTTTACCCGCTGTGCCAACAGGTCGAGTTGCGCTGTTGTGTATATCTCGTAAGCCGTTTCAGCACTATTGCCGTCGGTCTGCTGTGCCCAGTCTTTAATCTGTGCACCTAAACCGACCGTCACATTTTCTGCGGGCATCTTGAATGTTGAAACATAGCAAGCCTTGTCGTTCAGCATGTATGGACAGATGTATCCCTCCTCTACCCCGGGCTGTCCGCTCAGCGTGATAGTTGTACCCTCCTTATAGTAAGGTGTACCGTCGAATGTGATTGCCGGTGTTCCCGTAGCAGTGATGCCGTCAACCAACGTAAGCGTAAAGACAGACACTGTGGCTGAAGTGACAGTTGAATTCTGAGCTGGCATAGTGAATTCATTGCCGCTGATGGCTTCACCATTCACGGCATAGCCCTCATATATGTAACCTACGGGCGGTGTGTTTGTCTGTGAGCCACTGAGCGTGACGGTGGTGCCCTCCTTATAATATGGTGTATTGTCAAAAGTTATGGTTGCAGTTGAGGATACGCTGATTCCCGTTGCAAGAGAAAGCGTGTGTAAAGCTACTGCTCCATCGTCACTGGTGATGTCAGCAAGATTCATCGTCTTGCCGGTATTCTGGGCTATGCCCACCCCTGTGGCGTTCTCAACACCTGCCACGGTGCAACCGTAATAGTAGTTGCGGGCATAGGAGGCATGACCGAGGGTAGTGCTGCCTATTTCTGACGCAATGGCACCGTAGAATTTGTAGCCTCCACTGCTGGCGGCATAGGGGATGACGGCACCGACGACGAGATTGTCCTCCAACGTGGCTATAGACTGATTTGTTGTTATCGTCTGATTGTAGTTACTGCCTGCTATGCCACCGCAGTATTTAGGCGTGATGCCGGCGGCTGCGCTCATCTGCACGCAGCTGACGCAGTGGGTTATGGTGCCACCGGTGTTGTAGCCTACGATGCCACCGAAATAGTAGTGCTGCTGTATGATGTGGATGGCTACATGGTCGGTGACAGTACAGTAAGAGATGGTGCCACCCTGGGCGGTGCCGTCGTAATAGTGCTCGCCATCGTTATAGCCCACGATGCCGCCTACACGGCTGTATCCCACGATGCGGGCGTCGTCGAGAGTGATGCCCGTAACCACGGCGTCCTTGGTGATGTAGCCGAATATGCCCTTGTCGGAGTCTGTTGCGACATCGCTGCCGCTTGTATAGATGCGGATGCCGCTAATGGTATGGCGCTTGCCGTCGAAATGACCACGGAACGGGCGGTCCCAAGCAGTAGAATATCCATTGTAATAGCCTATGGGGGTATAGTTATTCTCTATGCTCGTGGTGTCGTCCCATGCGGTGGTATGGTCGTAGGCAAGGTCGGCGCCAAGCTGGAAGTAGGTGTCCTTGTAGGTCGTGCCGCCGTTCACGTTGGCTGCCAGCTGGTCAAGCTGCGAGGTATATTTGATAACGTATGGGTCGGCCTCGGTGCCGCTGCCCTTCCATGTGACGGCGGTAAGTTCTGCATTGAGTCCGATGGTGGTGTCAGTGGCAGGCATGGCAAGGGTATCAGTGTCAATGGCCATGCTTGTGCCGTTGACTATAAGAGGATAGGTGTAGCCTTTAGGGGCAGCTGGCTGGTTCGGGTTGAGTTTCAGCAGGGTGCCTTGGGCGTAGTAGCTGGTGCCGCTGATGATGACGGAAGGGTCGGTGGTAGTAGTGACCCCGTCGGTAAGCGTCAGCGTATGTATGCTTACGGCTGCGGCGTTATCAGTGATGTCGGCAGCATGGCATCCCACGTTGACGGCATTGGCGGTGCCGTTCACCGTGCAGTCGATGTAGTAGTTATTGGAAAGGCTTGCGCCATTGTTGCTATAGCCCATGATGGCACCTGCCCTGCCACTGCTGTCTTTTACCTTCGCACCAATGGCGAGGTTGTTACTCACCGTAGCCCCTGAGACGGCTCCTCCCAATATGCCGCCGTACCCCTCGCAACCGCCGAGACCTTCCTTAATGGCAACGGTGGCAGAGCTGATGTTGTTGGTTATCGTGGCAGTCTTGCTTCCGGCATTGCCTGTTATGCCGCCGAAATGCAAAGCTCCAGCCATAATGGAATAGATGGCCACGGTACTGGTGACGGTGCAGTGGTCAACGGTGCTGTTGCTACTACAATATCCGGCAATACCACCGACATAGGTATAACCGATGATGCGGGTGTCTTTTAGCGTGAGTTTCTTGACGGTGCCCTTGAGACTGCCGAAAAGACCAACTTCCTGGCTACTGTAATTGTTTGTGCCTTTGTAGATACGAATACCGCTGATGGACATACCGTTACCGTCGAACGTACCTTTGAAATAATTGGAGGAGGTGCCGATGGGCGTGAAGTTGTTCTCGTCGCTTGTGATGTCGTCCCACGTGCTGGAGTGCGAGAAGCTGATGTCGTTCTTCAGCTGGAAGTACTTGCCGCTGTACTCCGTGCCGCTGTTTACGTCGTCGGCTAACTTGTTGAGGTCATCGGCGGTCGTAATCTTGTACGGGTCGTCCACCGTTCCCGTGCCTCCGCTCTCTGTAGGAAACGATACAGTCTGCGCCCACGCTGTCATCGTCATGAGCATCACGGCCAGCATCATCGCTGTCCGTTGATAAAAATGTCTGGTCAGTCTTGTAATCATCTTTACCTTAATTTATCTGATTATATTATACCTTTCTCAAGATGAGGTTTTCTGTTATACCTACATTGAATAATTTGATTTACAACTGCAAAGTTACGCATTTTTTCTGAAAAAAAATCATATTTGTCGTAAAAGCTATCATATTACCTTGTAAAAGCTAAGGAGAAATAATGAGATTCAACTGAACGTAAAATGGCATAGCGAAGGCGAATTTCGTTAATAAGTGATGTTTTTTTATACCTTTCGCTCGTTTTCTCACGAAAAAGTATTATCTTTGTGGCATTAATTTTAATGCCATCGGTATTGCTAACGGTATGACAAAAACAGATTAACAGATGGAATATACAAAGAATAACACAAAAGGAACAAGAACCATGAAGAAACAAGCAAAGCTATGGATGATGGCCGCCATCCTTTTATTCTGCGGCACAACTGTACTGACATCGTGCGACAAGGATGATGATAACGCTGCCGTTGTCAAGCCCACGAAGGAGTATTTCACACTGTGGAACCAGTGCGTGGCGCTGACTGCCTTGCAGGAGTATGTAAAGGACGTGACAAATCCTAACAGTCCTGATTTTATCAAGGAGGAGGACCGTATCGCCACGTTTGATATGGATGGTACGTTCGTAGGTGAACTATATCCTACGTATTTCGAGTATAACATGTTGGAATACCGCGTACTGGACGACCCAGACTATCGTGACATAGCTCCGGAGGACGTGAAGGAGGCTGCACAGGCTATCAGGGACTTTGTAAGGGACGGCAAGAAACTGCCTGACCATTTCGACATGATACACGCCTATGCGGCAGCAAAAGCCTACAGCGGCATGACACTTGCCGAATTTGATGCCTATGTCAAGGCATACGCCCAGCAGCCTGCCAACGGTTTCAGCGGCATGACCTACGGCCAGAGCTTCTACAAGCCCATGCTGGAGGTGTTTGACTACCTGAAGGACAATGGCTTCACCTGCTACGTCGTCAGTGGCTCAGACCGTTTCATCTGCCGTAGTTTGGTGGAAAGCATCGGCATACCGTCCAACCGCGTCATCGGCATGGACGTGAAGTTGCGCTCCAGCAGTCAGGGCACGGAGGAAGGCGTTAACTACACCATGGGACGCGAGGAGGACCTCGTGCGCACCGATGAACTGATAATCAAGAATCTGAAGACTAACAAGGTGTTGCAGATTTCGCAGGAGATAGGCAAGGTGCCGGTACTCTCATTTGGTAACAGCAGCGGCGACTGCGCCATGCACAACTACTGTCTGAGTAATCAGAAGTACCGCACCGCCACATTCATGCTTGTGGCTGATGATGACAGCCGCGACCACGCCGACCTTGCCGAGGGTGCCAGACGTGAGGCTAAATGGCGTGAGGCTGGCTACTACATAATCTCAATGAAGAATGACTTCAAGACTATCTATGGAGATGGCGTGCAAAAGGTGGACTTTACATTTCCCGTAGAGAAGCAATAAGAACTACGATTTACGAGGATTTTAATAACGACCACAGATTTTAGGATATACTAAAGTCTGTGGTCGTTTTTTTAACATCCGAGAATAGAGGATCGTCAGTTATCATATAGGATAAGTTACATCTACAGACCGCAAAATTACAAAGTTTTTTTCATATACACAAGTATGTATTCCACAAATCAATGTGTCACGAAAACTGACGTTATTGTGACAATGTGTGAAAATATGACTCCACGGCGCATAGCGGTATGTTCTCCATCCACCCCTGATCAATATAGGGCTTCATAGACACGCGCAAACCTTTCAGGTGCTTCGCGGCATGGTCAACGTTGATGAATTGTGATAGCGACTTGCTTTTCACGTTCTCTTCAGCCTTCACCTCTATAGGGACTATGCGGTCATTATGCTGGCAGAGGAAGTCAATCTCCATGGTAGAGTTTTCTTTTGAGAAATAATATATGGAAGTATCAGGTATGCTTTTCAATTGTTGCAGCACATAGTTCTCGGTGAATGCTCCTTTGAACTCCACAAATGCGTTAGAGCCTAAAAGCATGGAGTTAGGACTTGCCTCTGACATACACGCTAGCAGTCCGCAGTCGAGCATATACAGTTTGAAAGCACTGTTGTCGGCATAGAACTTCAATGGCATGGCAGGCTCCTTTGTACGTTCTATCTTATATATCAGTCCGGCGTCAACAAGCCATTGTATAGCCGTCTCAAACTCTGCCGCACGCGCTCCCTTCTTTATCGCCCCGAATATGAACTTCTTGTTCTCCTTTGCCAGCTGCGCAGGAATGCTCTCCCATACCTGATGTATGCGGCTCACCTGCGGCTTGGTATGCTTCGCTATATCGCGCTCGTAAGCATCAAGAATCTCCCGCTGTATCTTCCTTACCTGTTTCACATCATGCGTGTCAAGGTATTTCTTCACGGCTTCAGGCATACCGCCTGTAAAATAGTATTCGCGAAGATACTCCGTCAGCACCTCGCTCATGGCGTTCATACCTTCCCAATCGAGACTTCTCACCATCTCCGTCAGCTGTGGTCGCCCGCACGCCATCAGATATTCGGTGAAGGTCATAGGATACATACGCAGTGTGGTTATCTTTCCCACGGGGTATGACTCATCCTCCCTGAGCGATATACCGAGCAGAGAACCAGCTACGGCAACGTGCAGTGTGCGCATATCCTCACAAAAGTATTTCAATGATGCAATACCGTTGTGCGCCTCCTGTATCTCATCAAAGAAGAGCAGAGTCTCACCTGCCACGATGTTTGTCTCGTAGTAACGCTCTATCTCCTTTATTATCCGCTCTGTTGAGAGGTCTCTGAACAGATTCTCCGCAAAAGCGTTTGCATGGCAGTTTACGTACACCATGTTTTTGAACTCCCTGCCGCCAAACTCCCTCAGCAGATAGGTCTTTCCCACCTGCCTTGCACCCAGCACCACCAAGGGCTTATGCTCCGGGTCGTTTTTCCATTCCAAAAGTTCCTTATATGCAGTTCTCTCCATATTCCTTTGAAAATTAGTTCTTTCCGTTGCAAAATTACACTTTTCTTGGGGAATATACAAGAAAAATTACACTTTTCTTGGGGAATAATTCAAAAAAACTACACTTTTATGGGGGAATGAGTATTCAATTATTCAATCCTTCCGCTCGGCGCTTCTTTGTCAAGCAAAGCATCACATAGTGCTGAGCGGCGACGCTTTCTTGCGCTCCATAGGTGCTCAGGCACTTCGTGGAGGTCTTGCAAAGAATTCTTCAATCCTTCAGTGGTATTTTTGTCCAAATCTCTACTTTTTACCCACATTTGGACAAAAATCGCTTTGTTTTCATCCAAATCTCCACTTTTTACCCACATTTGGACAAAAATCGCTTTATTTTCATCCAAATCTCTACTTTTTATCCACATTTGGACAAAAATTGCCTTATTTTCATCCAAATCTCTACTTTTTGCCCACATTTGGACAAAAATCGTTGGTAGTTTGTTGAAAAAGAATTAATTTTGTAACCAAAACAATATAGTATGGATAAGCTTATAGGACGCGAGCGCGAGTTTAATGAATTAAAATGGGCGATGGAATCTCAACGCTCAGAGCTGATAGTGATGTATGGTCGCCGTCGAGTAGGTAAGACATTCCTTGTGCGGAGGTTTTTTAACGACACATATAGTTTTCACTATGTTGGTGCACACAAACAAAGCAAAGAGGCACAACTGCAAAATTTCAGGGAGGCTCTCTTACAATATGGAATAAAAGAGGAAATTCCTGATAATTTAGGCAATTGGCATGATGCTTTCTTGTGTCTTGAGAAACATTTGGAGGGTTGTAAGGAGGCACGCAAGGTGGTTTTCTTTGACGAGATGCCTTGGATGGATACGCATGGCAGCGAGTTCCTAGCGGAGCTGGAATATTTCTGGGCAAACTGGGTGCAAAATCGCGATGACATAGTCTTTATAGCCTGTGGAAGTGCCACAAGCTGGATGAAAGAAAAAATAGAAGACAACCAGGGTGGACTACATAATCGCATAACCCACCATATCTACTTGCGACCATTTTATTTAAAAGAGTGTAAAGCCTATCTGGAAGAACATGGTTTCGAATGGGATGACTACCAGATTCTGCAATGCTATATGCTGTTTGGTGGCGTTCCTTATTATCTGAGCTTGCTGCGTCCATACCTTAGTCTGCCAGAGAATGTGGATTCACTCATATTTCGTCGTGGTGGAGATTTGTGTAATGAATTTGACGAACTCTATAATGCATTGTTCAACAAGGCAGACAGGTATATCAACATCGTCAAGCTTCTTGCCACAAAACGCCAGGGATTTATGCGTGCAGAGATAGAAAAAGCAACTGGTTACAGTGGAGGGGGCCTGACCAAGATGCTTGATAACCTGGAACGTTGCGACTTCATTACATCTTATGCCCAGTATGGCAATAAAAACAAACTTACGCTATATCGCCTGGCAGACTTCTATACATTATTCTATCTACGCTACGTAGATGGGAACAATTCAAGAGACGAACAATATTGGCAACATCATTTCACAGACAGAAGCGTAGAATCATGGGAAGGCTTTACATTTGAAGAGGTATGCCTACACCACCTTCCACAAATAAAACAAGGATTAGGGATTTCTGGCATGGCAACAGAAGCCTCATCATGGCGCTTTGTCCCTGCACAAGGAGACCAACGTAAGGGAGCACAGATAGACTTGGTGATTAAGCGGGCAGATAAGATTGTTCACTTAATAGAAATGAAATTCAGCGAGCGTCCCTTTGTCATAACAAAAGAATATGAGGAGCGCTTACAACAACGTAAGAATTTGTTTATGGAGCTTACAAACCTAAAGCGTGGTGCTGTACATACATTCATAACACCAGTTGGATTGAAGAAAGGCATCCACACAACATTCGTACACAGTCAACTGACAGCCAAGGACTTGTTTGGATGAGAATAATCTTTACTCAACTTTCACAAGCCTTACAATAAATTAAGGTGTGAACCCATTAGTTGGATTCACACCTTAATTTATATACAGATGCCTTTGCGAGCCATTTCAGATGTATGGCGTTGTCATCCCTGCGCAGCGATGTTGGCGACTGCCTCTGCCTCTATACCGTCGAGGATGAAGAGGACGGTAACGGGTTCGTATATCATCTGCTTGAACTGCAACAGCTGGAAGGCGGCAAAGGAACCGTCGCGCGAGCGGCACAGCTCAAGCATGTAGTTGCCGTTTACCGTGGGCTGTGCGCTGAACTTGCTCAGTGACTGTAGCATAACGTCACGCTGGCTGGTGAGTATGTGCAGCAGACGCTCACCGTCGCCGGGTGTGTACTCTATCTTCCTTGCCTCTATCACGCTATGCGTGGGTGCATAGAACGCAGTGGTGCGCAGTCCAAACCATGATGATTTTGTCACTATACGTTTATCCTTACGGATGGTGTCCCACATCCGCATATTCTTTATATTTGCCATCTTTGTCAAAGGTCTTTGTTTGATTATTACTAAAGGTGGGTTCTATAAATTACCACCGTAATGTTATACTTAAAGTGTGGATTGACGTTTTGCCATCTTTTCGTTTTCTTTCGGTGCAAACTGTCAGCATCTGCGGTCACATAGCC
>JAEEGH010024360.1_pt1 | contig 12221 bp, 10 predicted proteins | sample 9134181 | NCBI WGS metagenome assembly JAEEGH01 (sample SAMN16246544, study PRJNA631951) | gut metagenome | biome: gut microbiome; feature: rumen; material: DP-attached | host: Bos | place: Iran: Karaj | collected 2018-10
GAACTTACCAACCATCTGAGGAAGTCCCCATGTACCCAGAGAAGTAAGGAGAACTACAATCAGCAGATAGAACGGCTGCGGACCAAAGAATGAAGTATAAGCTCCCTTCAAAACAGGAGATTCAATTTCCGACATCAAAGCAAGTGACTGCATGAATCCGCCGTTCTTAGAAAGAACTGCAAGAATTACTGCAACAATACCAATGAGCATGATGATACCCTGGATAAAGTCGTTTACAGCAGTTGCCATATAACCACCAACAATTACGTAAATTGCTGTGAGAATTGCCATTACAATTACACAAACTGAATAGTCAACATTGAAAGCCATGCGGAAAAGACGTGAAAGACCGTTGAACAAAGATGCAGTGTAAGGAATCAGGAAAAGGAAGGTAATTGCAGAAGCAACAACCTAAAGAGTCTTTGATTCATAACGCTGACCAAAGAAATCTGGCATTGTCTTTGAGTTCAGGTGCTGAGTCATAACACGAGTACGGCGGCCGAGAATTGCCCAAGGCATAAGCGATCCGATGAACGCATTTCCAAGACCAATCCAGGTTGATGCAACACCAAAGTTCCATCCGAACTGTCCGGCATAACCAACGAAAATTACGGCAGAGAAATAAGATGTACCGTAAGCAAAAGCAGTGAGCCATGGACCTACAGTCCTGCCTCCCAATACGTAACCGTTTACATCGTTTGAAACTGCGCGGCATTTAATACCTACAAAGATGAAAACGGCGAAGAAAAGAATAAGTAAACCTAGTTTTATAATCATGATACTATACATAATAACAAAATTATTTTCTATTGTATATCCCCGCACCCGTGATATAATAGTTTTTACCATGAAAAGACGAATGTTTATTATTATTCCCGCAGCTGTAATTTGCGCTCCGGTTTTATGCGTTGTACTTTTATTTCTCTTTCTCACTATTATTGAATACAGACCAAAACCTGTAGAAGAGGTACCATTCACAAGCGAAAAAGCAATGCTGAGCAAAGGTGAACCGGTTTCCATTATGACATGGAACATAGGATTTGCAGGTCTTGGAAAGAATGAAGACTTCTTTATGGATGGCGGCAAAATGAGCAAGCCGGATTCAAAAAAGACTGTTGAGAATTATTTTTCCGGTATTAAAAGTATTATCGGAACTCATGAATCAGATATTCTTTTCATTCAGGAAATTGATACAAAGTCTGCCCGAACCTATAAAATCAATCAGGTTGAAGCAATGAAAAACTTTACCGGAAAAGGAAAGGCTTTTGCATACAACTACAACTGTGCTTTTGTTCCAATTCCATTTCCTCCAATGGGCCGCATACAAAGTGGTGTTGCTATATATACTGACTTTGAAACAACATCAGCACATCGCCTTGCACTTCCTGTTCCTTTTACATGGCCGACAAGGGTAGCAAACCTTAAACGCTGTATTCTTGTAACACGAATTCCTGTTTATGAAAACGGAGGTGCTACAGGACAGGAGCTTGTACTTGCAAATTTTCATCTTGAAGCTTATGACAGTGGCGAAGGAAAAATCGCACAGACAAAAGCTCTTAAAGATTTTATTGATTCAGAATATGCAAAGGGAAATTATGTAATTGCCGGCGGTGATTTTAATCAGAAGTTCCCGGATTCTACAGCCTTCCCGGTTATCAGTCCAGACGGATGGATTCCAGGCCAGCTGGATGCAAGTATTACAGATGGCGGATGGAAGTTTGTTTATGATGATTCAGAACCAACCTGCCGTTCTCTGGAAGCTCCTTACAATGATGAGAAGGCAAAGGCTCATAACTGGCAGTACTATGTAATTGACGGTTTTCTTATTTCGCCTAATATTGAAGAACTTTCTGTAAATGTAATTGATGAAGATTTTGAAAACTCTGATCATAACCCTGTTTACATGAACTTTATTCTGAAATAAAATCTTCAGTTAATTATGGAAGAAAAAAAACGGGCAGGACGTAACCGCACAATTACATTAAGTGAAGCAGAAAAAGAGACTCTGAAAAAAAGACTGATTGAAGTCCGTGGTAGTTTCGATACGGCCTCCGGCCTTCTCAACCAGCAAGATTTTCTGGATCACACAATAAACACAGACCTTCTCACTGCCTTGCCGCTTCTCCCGGATGAATTTGCAGATTTAATCATTATTGATCCTCCTTATAACCTCACAAAAAATTTCAACGGTAAAATTTTTACAGCCCGCAACGAAGCTTCGTATGAAGAATACCTTATGTCATGGTTTCCACAGGTTTGCAAAAAACTTAAGCCGTCAGGTTCCCTTTATATGTGCGGTGACTGGAAATGTACGGCAGCCCTTCAGCGGACAATGGAAAGCGAACTTTCAATTTTAAACCGCATCACCTGGCAGAGAGAAAAAGGCCGCGGGGCAAAAGCAAACTGGAAAAACGGAATGGAAGATATCTGGTTTGGTGTAAAAGATCCTGATAATTATTATTTTAATATTGAAGCTGTAAAGCAGAAGCGCCGGGTAATTGCCCCTTACCGCGAAAACGGAAAACCAAAAGACTGGGAAGAAAGCGAAGACGGAAACTTCCGCCTCACCTGCCCTTCAAACTTTTGGGATGATATAAGCGTGCCTTTCTGGTCCATGCCGGAAAATACAGATCACCCGACTCAAAAACCAGAAAAACTTTATGCGAAACTGATTCTGGCAAGCTCGCGTCCGGGCGACGTTATTTTTGACCCGTTCCTTGGAAGCGGAACTGCAAGCGTTGTTGCAAAAAAACTCGGCCGTCACTGGTGCGGAGTTGAACTGAACGAAGAATACTGTATGCTTGCCGAAAAACGCCTTGAACTTGCCGAAACAGACAAAGAGATTCAAGGCTACAGTGATGGAGTTTTCTGGGAAAGAAATTCCGCAGCACTTTATAAGAAATAAGATGAAGACTTCTTCCAACTTAGAAAAAATCTACCTCATAATGAATAAGCCTTGCGGCTATGTCTGCTCGGCAGTTTCTGATTCTCACAAAACCGTTTACGATTTACTGACTCCAGAATTACGCGAACTTGTTCAGGGTGCAAAACGCGGAAGCAGGCTTCACACAATCGGACGACTGGACTGCGATACAAGCGGGCTTTTGTTGTTTACCACAGACGGATTTTTTTCACACAGGATTGCTGCAATGTCAGAAATCACAAAAACCTACCGGGCCACTCTCACCATCCCCGTACCCCCGGAGCAACAAGACTCGTACACCACCCGCGCATCTCAAGGACTCACACTTCCACCAGAAAAAAAATATGGAGAACAACAGGCCGAACCTGCCATTCTCCATTTTATAAAATCAGACCTCTGCGAAATCACCGTCCACGAGGGAAAGTTCCATGAAGTCCGCCGTATTTTCCGCGCCCTCGGCAATGAAGTAAAAGACCTCGAACGTATCTCTATAGGAAGCCTACAACTGCCCGAAGAGCTCAGCTACGGACAGTGGCGGGAACTTACAACAAATGAATTAGAACTATTTATGCTCTTTTAGATAATTTTTGTATTCCTTTCTAAGAAGAGACTGAGCCTTTTCTTCTTTATTATTATCAATCAGCCAGTTTGCAAAATAAGCATATCTTTCGTGTACATCTTCTGGAATTGTAATTCCAATAATATCTTTAATTGATTCCATAGCGATAAAAGCAAAGGCTCTTCGTTTAAAAATCCAGAAATAAGTATAATCTGGTTCTGTCCATTTCCAATTAGATTTTCCGAAATAATCTCCTGGTTGAATTGCTGTTGTAGATTCATTTAGATAAGAATAATGATATTTTACATTTTCCTTATGACTGGTAAAACCACCAAAAATACTACATGAATCAAAGACACCATCCAAATTTGCAAAGCTTATAAAGAATACTCTTTTATCAAAGTTTTCTTCAAGGCCTTCACGCATGATATAAATCCAGTCTGAAGTTTCTTCATTCTTATAAACTTCAATATTATCTTTCTCATAACTTTTTGTAAGATTATAAGTTTCAAGTAACTTGTTTAACTTTTTCGAAGAAAAGATGTCTGAAGATTTCCACTTAGCACCAGCTGCAAACAGACATGAAACAGCCATCAGAACTGAAAAAAATGCAATAACTTTTTTCATCAATAACGCCTATATTTATAGTATACGGCAGCATTGTGATAATACCAAATAAATTATTATATTATAATTTAAAAAGCTTACGAATATTCTCATCAACAAGATTGCTGAGTTCTTCTGGCGATGTTCCATGAACCTCGGCTGCAAAATTATAAACATGCTCAACATTTACCGGAGTGTTTACAGTCCCTCGTAACGGCACCGGAGCAAGATAAGGCGCATCGGTTTCACACAAAAAGCGGTCAGCAGGAACAAATTTCAAAAGTTCCTTAATTGCTTCGAGCTTTGCCTTTTTGTTATAGGTAACAGCACCGCCAAAGGCTATATACCAGCCGCGGTCAAGGAAAGAACGGGCTTCATCAATTCCGTAGCTATAACAGTGAATAATTCCGTTATCGTAGCCAACATTTTTTATACAGGCGAGAGAGTCTTCAAAAGCATCGCGGCTGTGAACAATTACAGGAAGCTTTAATTCACGGGCGAGCTCCAGATGAGATTCGAACATTTCACGTTCACCACGGTAAGTTGCCTCATCAAAATCAGATTCACAGCGGCCATCCTCTCCACTCGGATTCCAGTGATGGTCCAGCCCACACTCACCCACCGCAACAATTTTACGATTAAAAGTATCCTGGTCTCCGCCTGCAGAAGCAGCTTCTATAGATTGACGCAGAATCTTCATCTGATTTTCTCTGTCGTGAATTGCTCCGACATCAGGCCAGATACCGGCAGTAAAATACATAAACTCGCGGGCTTTTGCAGCAAGTTTTCCATCTGTAATTCCGGCAATAGCCTGTTCAACACAAGACTGGCGTTCTGCCAGATCATCACAATGAGTTCCTATATCAAGACCAAAAAAACAGTTACGCGCAGCCATGGTAGACAAAACCTCTACACCGTTTACTCCGCGTTCTGTCGTCATCATTTTAAAATGGAAATGTGTATCTGAAAACATAGTGTGAGTTTATCACTTTTGCATCAGCAATGCCACAGCGGGGTTGCAAGTTTATTGCTGAACGGCTGTGGTTTTGTAAAATCTGGCAGCCAGCTGGTATCATCACTTAATTCCTGATAAAACAGATACTCAAAATCATAGGCTTCGATGAGGTCCTGAATATCTGCGTCTTCTTCGGCAGTTACGAGGCGGTTTTCGAGATTGGAGAGGGCGCGCCTGCGGGCTGCAAGCTGGGTCTCGGATTCGTTGAATTTTACCGGGGTATACTGGTTCATCAGAGAAATAATGGCGCGCCCGTCGGCGTTTTCTTTAAGCCACGCGAGGACGTCGGCGGTTTCGGCAAAATGGCCGGGCATAAAAAGGTGTCGGATAATTACGCCGGAAAGCAGTTTGTCGCGTGGCTGGCCGGGTTCTGCCCATTCGGCGGGTTTCGCATCGGGAGGTTCTGGGATTTCGGCAATTTCAAGCGGATTATTGTCAATCATCCAGCGGATTGCGGCAGTTGCTGCCTCGGGATAATTCGGGGCTGCGAACAGTGAATTTGAAAGAGTTCCGTCCAGTGTTTTAAGGTCGGGCAGCCATATTGTTACAAGGCCCTTTAAAAGCTCGAGCATTTCCACGGTTTCATAAGCGGAAGAGTTCCAGCAGAACGGTATTGTAACTCCACGGTCGCGGGCTTTTCGCAAAAAGGCTGCAATTTTCGGAATATGATGGCTGCCTGTAACAAGATTTATGTTTTCTGCACCTGCGGACTGAAGGCGCAGGCAGATGTCGGCAAATTCTTCTTCATCAACTACACGTCCAAGTCCATCCTGACTGATTTGATAGTTCTGACAAAAAGCACAGCGCAATGTACAACCGGTAAAAAAGATTGTTCCGCTTCCACCAAAAACAGTTACCAGAGGCTCTTCTCCAAAATGAAGACCGGCAAAAGCTATACGGAGGTCGGCTGGTTCACGACAGAAACCGGCACTTCGAGTCTGCTCAGAGACCTCGAAACGATCTGCCCCACAGGCTCTCGGACACTGACGACAGTTTTTATAGAGCGCTTCTATCTGTGAGTTTTCCATTAATATGCGCCCTTGCTTACAAGAATCTTCATCAAATCCTGAAGTACATCAACATCAAGATCTTCTGCTTCAAAATTTACAAGGCGGCCGAATTCATTCCAGTCTGCATCAGAAATAAGCTCCTGAAATTCATCACTGTTCTCAAGAAATGCAAGATATGCTGCCAATCGGTTCTGATTTTCTTCTGTAGGCTCTGCTTTTATATCTGCTGAGCGGTAAATATACTCATTTTCCCAATATTCATAAACAGAATCTGCCAGTTCACCCACCATTGCTGCATTACGTTCAAAAAGGCGGCGCAGGTCATTTTTTACGCGGTTATAATCAGATTTTCCACCGTTATTCTGGCGGTCATGTTTTAGAGATTTCTGCATATCAGAAAGAAATTTATTAATGTCTGTCATAAATTCCATTATATCATTTTTTTTGTTTTAGGTGCTAGGTCTTTTTTATTTGACAAATCTTATTACAGCACTTAGACTTTTTATTAGTTATGAATTTATTTTTTAAAAAGTTAAAATCTAATTGTGAATCATTTCCTGACAGAATTGCTTTATCATCCTATGATGGTAAAAACTCTTATTCCTATAAAACCTTATGGAAACTAACTGGCAAAATCTATAACTATTTGTCAAAAAAGAAAATCGACAAAGAAGATTTTGTATTAGTTTATATGCCTAGAAGTATAGAACTTTATGCAGCCTTATTAGGCATATGGCGTGCTGGTGCAGCTGCAACAATAATAGAATCAGATAATCCAATAGAACGACTTGAGTTTATAAAAAAAGACTGTAATGTAAAGTTTATTATTGATGAGTCTGTATGGTCAGAAATCCTAAATGAAGAAACTACAAATGATATAGCAGATGCTGAGCTGCATGACGCATGTTTTGCAATTTATACATCTGGAACGACTGGTACACCAAAAGGAGTATTACAGGAATATGGTTGTCTTGAAAATATAGTAAAAGTTTTTATAAATCACAATATTTTTGCCCCTTCAGGCCAATGTATAAAATGTGCTAATATAGCTCCCGCGAATTATCTGGCTGGCATTCAAATAATGACAGGACTCATGTTCCTTGCTTTTACAATGTATGTCGTCCCTATGCATATTACAAAAAATCTTCCTAGCTTTCTGGAATTTATTGATAATCAAAAAATAACCAGTGCCTTTCTACCACCTACCTTCTTTAAGATTATCAAAAAATTTCCTCCATGTCTTAAATACATTTGTTCTTCTGGGGAAAGTGCAGAAGGAATATATTCAGATCAAGTTAAAATTCTGAATCTTTATGGTTCGAGTGAATCAGGTTCTCTTTTATCCTTTTTTCCTATTGATAAAGCATATTCCAGAACTCCTGCCGGATATCCCACCTCTGATATTAAAATTTCAATTCTGGATGAAGCTGGAAATGAAGTTCCTCCGGGAGTTCAAGGAGAAATCTGTTTTCCACAGGGGTATTTCAGAGGTTATATAAATCTTCCCGAATTAACTGCAAAAACTATACAAAATGGACTTATTCATTCCAGGGATATTGGATACATAGATGAATCTGGAAAGCTTTTTGTCTGTGGCAGAATGGATAATATGATTAAACTCCATGGATACCGCATTGAGCCTGAAGAAATAGAGACTCAAATTCGACAGATATATAACGTAAAGAATGTCATAGCAAAAGGTTTTATCGAAAATGAAAAAGCATTTATTGTTCTATATTATTTGAATTCTGAAGCAAGACATATTTTTGCTGAGAAATCAACATCTGAACTTAATAAACATCTTGAAGATAAACTTCCATATTATATGCTTCCAGCAATTTATTCAGGTATAGATATGTTCCCGATTAATCAAAGTGGAAAAATCCAGAGAGATGCATTAAAAAAGCCTTTATAACAATTTATTTACTTCCTTTTCTTCTCTTTTTTTAATCATTTTCCATAAAATCGTGCTATAATATTTGCCGTATGACTAAGGGAAAATTGACTGGAACTGCGGTTCCGCTAGGTGCATTATATACAAAAGATAATCCTGTAATCGGAGAATTTCCAGATTTAAAGCCGTTTGCTGACTTCTGTAAATCTGCCGGAATCTCTATTATCCAGCTTCTGCCGGTAAACGACACTGGAACACAAAGTTCGCCATATTCAGGTCTTTCTGCTTTTGCTCTTCATCCTATCTATATACGTATTTCTACTATTGAAGGATTCGATGCACTATATTCATCAGATGCAAAATTTAAAACAACTTATGATGATCTGTATAAAAATCATAAATACTGTCTGCGATACGACTATGACGGCATTTTGAATGCAAAAACTGATCTTTTGAAACAGCTTTACGACAGTACTGACGAGGGAAAAACCGGAGAAGCTGGAGCTGCCCTTTCTAAGTGGATAAAAGCTAATTCATGGGTAAAAGATTATGCGGTTTATAAGAACTTAAAGTGGAATTATATGCAGGCTTCATGGAAAAGCTGGCTTGATTCTGACCGCTCAAAATCTAAGGAAGAAATCACTGCTCTCTGGAATAAAAAGGCCTTCAAAAAGGAACATCTGTTCTATGCCTGGACTCAGATGATTGCCGATGCTCAGTTTAAGGACGCGGTTGAATATGTTCACGGTCTTGGTCTCAAACTCAAAGGGGATATGCCAATTCTGATGAATGAAGATTCTGCAGATGCCTGGGCTTATCCGGAAGTATTTAATCAGGATCTCCGCGCCGGCGCACCTGCTGATGGTGATAACCCGAATGGACAGAACTGGGGATTTCCTACCTATAACTGGAAAAATCTTAAAGAAGATAATTACAGCTGGTGGAAGGACCGCCTTAAAAATGCTTCAAAATATTATGATGCATATCGTCTCGATCATATTCTGGGGTTTTTCCGCATCTGGGCAATTCCAGAAGCAGATTTGAATGCCTTAAATGGTCATACTGAGCCTTATGCTTTCATCAAAAAAACTGATTTATACGAACTTGGATTTGATGATGACCGCATCCGCTGGTTGAGTCAGCCTCATATTCCAACTCATGCAATTGAAGACATTACCTGGAATCATGATAAGGCTCATCAGATTCTCGCAATTTTCTGTAATAAGATTGACGGTGAAGAGCTCTGGCGTTTTGATCCGTCTGTAACCGGCTCAAAGATGATTGAGAGTGCAGATCTTTCTGAACTCTGTGCAGTTGATGCAATTCCACGCGTAAAGAAAGTACTGGAAGATTACTGGAGCAATCGCACTCTTCTTGAAATTTCAAAGAACAAGTATGTTCCACTGTGGACTTATGGTCAGTCTACTTCCTGGGGTACATTAAACGATAAAGAAAAAACTTCTCTGCTCGAGTGTTTTGATGAATTGAATTCAAAAAACGAAAAACTCTGGAAAAAGCAGGCTGACGAAATATTTGCAGCAATTACCGGCGCTGTAAAGATGATTCCTTGTGGTGAAGACCTTGGCGTAAGTATTGAATGTGTTCCAAAAACTATGGAAGCACATAAAATACTTGGTCTGCGCGTAGTTCGCTGGTGCCGTGAATGGAGCAAGCCGGGACAGCCTTATGTTCCTTTTGCTGCTTATACTCCACTTTCGGTTACTACCACATCTGTTCATGATTCATCTACAATACGTGAATGGTGGGAAACTGAAAAAGAAAGCGTAAAGGCATTTATTTTGCAGAACGGCGATGCCTTTGGAATTGAAACAGGTGCAAAGGACGGACCTTTGTTCACTGCATCAAAAGAAGAAATTGAACCTAAGGCTACAGCAATTGCTCTGTCAGATTTCACTCCGGAAATCGCGGAGTCTATTCTCAAAGCGTCTTCTACTTCCGCAAGCCAGTGGTTCATTCCACCGCTTCAGGATTTCCTTTATATGTCTAAAAATCTGTGGCTGGAAAAAGCTTCAGATGAACGCATAAATATTCCGGGCACGGTTACTGCCTTTAACTGGACATACCGTCTGCCTTGCACAGTTGAAGAGCTGTGTGCAAACAATGATTTAATAAACAAAATTAAGAGGATATAAAATGAAGATTTCACACAACGAGTTTCACATCAGCAGAAAGGTACGTGATTTATGTACTTTCGATAAGGGACTTTTTGCTTCAAGCGGAAATGTTGTTTTTGCAAACATGAGCAACGTCCGTAATTTTCAGCTGCTGTTCAATAATTATATTGAACATGTTACTGGTGATGAAAGCAAGAAACTCTCTGCCGGTCAGCTGAATGCAATGGGACTCATTGATGAGATTCTTCATTATGTTTGTATGCTTTACCGCCGCGACAAAGTAGCTTCGTTCGGACGGGATTTACTTGCAGAACTCGATAAGGAATACGGCAAGTCAGAAATCGACGCCCTTCTCCTTGATTTTATGAAGGAGTTTCCTCCTGTTGCAGTTTATCAGGAAAGAATCCGCCCGGAAGAATATCTGGCACAAACAGAACTCGATGCAGGCACAGGTCTTGAACGCTCAAACCGCGAACAGACTCTCGAGGAACTTATTCTTCTACATCTTGCAAATGAAAATCAGGCTTTTAAGCCTTTCCTTCTTCTTTTTGATGATAAGGTACTTGCTAAAAATCCTCTTTACAAAACTACCTGGAAATCAATTCAAAAATATGCTGCAACACAGCCGACCTTCGGACCTTTTAATCATGACCTGATTACACTTCTCCGTGAGCCTCAGGTATTTGCTCCTAACAGTCTGCGCGGACAGCTTGAATATCTTCAGAAATACTGGGATAAGTTCCTCGGTGAATGGCTCAAGCGAATCTTAGCCGGAATGGACACAATCTCCGAAGAAGAAAAGGCTGCATGGCAGGGTTTTGGCGGCGGCGATCTGCCGGACATGGTTCCGTATTCTTTTGAAAATCTCATGAACGAATACGAGCGTTTTTCTGCTGACAGTGCCTGGATGCCGAATGTTATTCTTATGGCAAAGACTGTACTTGTCTGGCTCGACCAGCTCACAAAACAGTACGGCTACCCTATTACTAGACTCGACCAGATTCCAGATGCAGAACTCGACCGTCTTCGCGACGAGGGCTTTACAGGTCTCTGGCTCATCGGCCTTTGGGAACGTTCTAAGGCAAGTAAAAGAATCAAACAGATTTGCGGAAACCCGGAAGCAGCTGCGTCTGCCTATTCTCTTTATGATTATAACATTGCATCAAATATCGGTGGCTGGGATGCTCTTTCTAATCTCCGTCAGCGCTGCTGGCAGAGAGGAATACGTCTTGCATCCGACATGGTTCCAAACCACACAGGTATGGACGGCGACTGGGTTATCAATCATCCTGATTACTTTATTCAGCGCCGCGATAATCCCTTCCCACAGTATTCATTTAATGGAGAAAACCTTTCTCAGGATGGCCGCATTTCACTTTTCCTCGAAGACCACTACTACAGCAAGAACGACTGTTCTGTAGTTTTCAAGCGTGTTGATAATTCGAATGGTGATACACGCTATATCTACCATGGAAACGATGGTACAGGTTTGCCATGGAACGACACTGCTCAGATTGACTTTTTGAATCCTGCTGCGCGCGAAGCGGTTATGCAGGAAATTCTTCACGTTGCTCATAACTTCCCTATCATCCGTTTTGATGCGGCTATGGTTCTTGCTAAAAAATCTATCCGCCGCCTGTGGTACCCGGAGCCGGGACATGGAGGAGACATTGCAACCCGTTCAGAAACCGGCCTCAGCACACAGCAGTTCAACGACGCAATTCCAAATGAGTTTTGGCGTGAGGTTGTAGACCGCGTCGCTCAGGAATGCCCTGACACTCTTCTTCTTGCCGAAGCTTTCTGGATGATGGAAGGCTACTTTGTACGCACCCTCGGCATGCACCGCGTTTACAACTCGGCATTCATGAACATGCTAAAAAAAGAAGAAAATCAGAAATACCGCGACACTATCAAAAATACAATCACCTTTGATCCGCAGGTTCTTAAACGCTATGTAAACTTTATGAACAACCCGGATGAGGAAACTGCAATTGCTCAGTTCGGCGACGGCGACAAATACTTTGGTGTATGTACTTTGATGATTACTATGCCGGGTCTTCCTATGTTTGGCCACGGTCA
>JAEEGH010024362.1_pt1 | contig 12219 bp, 8 predicted proteins | sample 9134181 | NCBI WGS metagenome assembly JAEEGH01 (sample SAMN16246544, study PRJNA631951) | gut metagenome | biome: gut microbiome; feature: rumen; material: DP-attached | host: Bos | place: Iran: Karaj | collected 2018-10
CGCGGGTTGGCCAGAATCTCCTGACAGGCAGTTCTCACGTCCTTGGGGGCTTTGGTGTAATAAGGGAAGATGCTTTGATAGTCCCCACGCTTTACATGGCTCCCATAGTTCCCATTATAATAGATAAGGTATATCGGTCCGAGTGTGCCGTCCTTCTTCACTTCGCGGATGACGCGGCCAAGGCCGTTGCCATCGTTGGGGTCGTCTTTCTTGTCAAAGGCAACGCCGTAGTTGCCCAATGCCCATAGTTGACCGCTCTTGCTGACGTACCATCCCACACGTTGGTGCATGATGGCCACGAGGTTGTGGGCCACAACCTTGCGGTTAGGCTTCTGGAAACCTTCCGGCACCTGCACTTCAGGGAAGAGTATTTGCGGGACAGTCCACGTATAGCCGTCCTTGGAAGTTTGGTACATGGTGTGCGAGGGTGGTACATGTTCGTCCTTGGGGTCGCACAGGTAGTGGATGTAGAACTGGTCATTCCAGTAGGCCATCATGGGCTGGTGGTTATATGTCCAGCCGTTGCCATTCTGAGCCGATGGGTATTCACGGTTGGCGCGCAGAATCTGGATGTTATGAACGCCGACGACAGGTGACAGCCCACCGTCGTGGCGATTGGGATTGCTGAGCGTCTGTCCTGTATAATGAATCTTTTTGGCATTCAGTAGTCCTTGCAGGATAGTTTCGTCGGCCTCGAAGATGGTGCCGTGCTTGTGGAGGCTGGGCACGATGACCTTGTCGGAGACATCCTCGAAGGTCACGAAGTCCTTGGTATAGTGGGCGCCGAAGTCCTTCAACTGGTATCGGTCGTAGTAAATAAGCCAACCATCCTTGACCTTAACCGTCGTGGGACCTTCCATCATCTTGCCCGTAAACGGCTCTGAAGCCTTTGACCAAGGACCGTAGGGGCTGGTTGCGTAAGCCACCTTGATGTCGCGCTCAGGACGGGTGTTGTCCTTGAGTACCATCACATAGTCATTCTTTCCACGCTTCACCAATGTCGCATCAATGCACGAGAACCCCGGTTCTATCAGAAGTTTCGCGGGTGCAAACTTCTTGAAGTCCTTCGTCGTGGTATAGTAAAGCCGGTGGTTATTCTTGTGTTCCTCCTGTCCGTCGGGGAACTTCCCCGGAATGCATGATGCCCAGACGATGACGGCTTGCTGCTTGACGTCGTCCCAGAATAGTTCCGGTGCCCAGACATTGACGGTCGTTGTGTCGGTCATCACCTCTATGAAACGCTGTTCGCTCCAATGTACGAGGTCGCGGGAACAAGCATAGCCAAAGCCACGGTCTCCGCGCCAGCTGCTGGTCCACACCAAGTGGAACATGCCGTCTGGAGTGCGGATGATGGAGGGGTCGCGCATCACTTTCTGCTGACCCACCTCCGGGCGCAGCCAGACGCCGTCAATTTGTTGCCAGTTCCAGCCGTCACGGCTGTAGATGAAGCGCAAACCCTCTGTTGCCGGCTCGTGGAACGAGGTGGAGATAAACACTTTGCCAGTCTGTGCCGAGAGCAGAAGCGTCGCCATCAGCAGGAGAGAAAAGATACAAAAACGTTTCATTGTGTTACCTTTTTATTTATATTAAGACGAAAATCTTGCCTGTTTGTAACTAAATAACTACCTTTGTCGGCTGAAAACTAAAACTCGCTAAAAGAAGAAAATGATGAAACGACTGACCTCTTTCCTGCTGGTTGCTACGCTTGCTGTGGCTGCCTATGCACAGAAGGCTTCAAACGGCTATCCCATTAGCCAAGTTCCATTTACTGCCGTCAAGGTGACACCCAACACCTTCTGGGGTGACCGCATCCGTGCTGCCCGTGAGGTGACTATCCCGTTGGCATTCTCGAAGTGTGAGGAGACGCACCGCTATGAGAACTTCAACATGGCGGCATATACCCTGCAGCATCCGGGCCACGATGGCCTGAAGACGGACAAGTGGAACGTGGCGAAGTTCATGGGTTTCTCGTTTGACGATACCGATGTCTATAAGACCATCGAGGGCGCCAGCTACGTGCTTCAGACTTATCCAGACGAAAAGCTGAAACAGTATATTGACAGCGTGCTCGATATTGTCGCTGCCGCACAGGAGTCTGACGGCTACCTCTATACCGCCCGCACCATCAATCCTGAACATCCTCACGGCTGGGCAGCCAATAAGCGCTGGGCTGCTGAGGAACATGCCAGCCACGAACTCTATAACCTTGGCCACATGGTGGATGCCGCCTGTGCACACTATCAGGCTACGGGTTCGGATAAGTTCCTGAACATTGCCAAGCGCTATGCCGACTGCGTGGTTCGCGAGGTTGGTGCAAAGCAGGGACAGGCTTGTGTCGTTCCTGGTCATCAGATTGCTGAGATGGCCCTGGCTCGCCTCTTTATCCTGACGGGTGAACAGAAATACCTTGACGAGGCGAAGTTCCTGTTGGACTATCGGGGCAAGACGACGGTCAAAAACATCTATTCACAGAGTGACAAACCAGTGGTTGACCAGACTGAAGCCTGGGGACATGCCGTACGTGCCGGATATATGTATGCCGGTATGGCTGATGTGGCTGCGCTGACGGGTGACTCTGCCTATATCAAGGCTATTGACACTATCTACGAGAATATCGTTTCGAAGAAGTACTACATCACCGGCGGCGTGGGAGCCCGTCACCAGGGCGAGTCCTTCGGAGCTGACTACGAACTGCCGAACCTGACGTCGTATAACGAGACATGTGCAGCCATCTCGATGGTTTACCTCTTCCACCGCATGTTCCTATTGCATGGCGATGCCAAGTACATCGACTGCATGGAGCGCACTTTGTATAACGGCGTTATTAGTGGCATGAGTGTCGATGGCGGACGCTTCTTCTATCCCAACCCACTGTCCAGCGATGGTAAGTATCGGTTCAATGCCGACGGCACCGTAGAGCGCCAGCCGTGGTTCGGTTGCGCCTGCTGTCCCTCGAACCTCTGCCGTTTCATCCCGTCATTTCCGGGCTATATGTATGCCGTCAAGGATCGTAAGCTGTATGTTAACCTCTTTGCGGGCAATACTGCCGCGATTCAGGTTGGTGGTAAAGATGTCGAGCTGGAGCAGCAGACGAACTATCCATGGGACGGCGACGTCACCATCAAGGTGCTCAAAAACCAGGCCAAGGACTTCGATCTGGCCATCCGTGTCCCGGGGTGGATGTCAATGCCCGTGCCCAGTGACCTATACCGCTTTGACGATGCGGCCGAGAGTAACTTTGTCGTAACGGTGAATGGCCAGCTGGTTGAAGGCCGCTCAGAACAAGGCTATTGTGTGGTCAGTCGCAAATGGAAGAAAGGCGATGTCGTGGCCATCCACATGACGATGCCAGTACGTACCGTCAAGGCCAACGACAAAATTGTCGACGACCGAGGCCGTATTGCCGTAGAGCGTGGTCCGTTGGTGTACTGTGCCGAGGGTGTCGACAACGAACGCTTCAACATCTTCAACTTCCTCATGCCCGCCAAACCGTCGTTCCGTTTGGCCGACCGCGTCATCAAGGGCAACCGCGACGTGACCTTCTCGGTCAAGGCCATCGAGGTGGACGGCGAATCACTTGACTTAGACAATATCGGACATGCCCACGCCAATCCTGCCGTACTGACCATGATTCCCTACTATGCGTGGAATCATCGGGGACCAGGGCTGATGGAGGTATGGATGCCGCAGAGTATAAAGGCTTTGGGAAACTATTGACATTAAACCTTTTCAGGTCTTAAACGTCAATGTATTGAATGCATAAAACAAATAAGAGTAACATAGAAATGAAACAGATCTTTTTAGCTGTTGCGCTGATGTTTTCATTGGCCGTTCAGGCTGACGACGTCATGCGCAAAGAGAAGGACGGAACATACGTTGTGAATACCACCACTTTGGCTCAAGATGTGGAGGGTTACGCTGGTCCGACACCCGTTGAGGTGTACATCAAGAAGAACAAGGTGGTAAAAGTGGTGCCGTTGAAAACTTTAGACGGTCCTAAGTATGTGGCTAAGGTAAAGAAGGAAATGCTTCCCAAATACGAGAACAAAGCCATCAAAAAAGGTGCTGTCGAAGATGTCGACGCCGTTACGGGAGCTACGTTCACGTCTAACGCCATGAAGGAGAACATCCGACGGGCGGTGGAGTATTACCAGAAGCACAAATAAGGTAAACCTTTTTCATATACAAAATGCGCGTCCCCGATTGGACGCGCATTTTGTTTATTCATATAGCAACACCAGTCCCGCGACGGCGCAGTAGAGTATCATGCGGATGGGGTTGATTTTCATGACCTTGACACCGTAGAACGCCGCAGCAAACAGCAGACAGCTGATGCAGAACTGCCATAGATTTTCCTTCGGGGTCGAGAAGTTGTCGGGGGTACATAATAATAAGGTGGCGGCAGCCAACAGTCCCACTACGGCTGGGCGCAGACCAGTGAAGACGCTGGTGACGGTACGGGTGTGCATATACTTCATGAACATCTTGCTGATGAGTATCATCAGTATCAGCGATGGCAACACCAGGGCAAAGGTTGCTGTGGCACTGCCCAGAATGGCCATGGGGACAGAATGTCCGGCATTGGCCACTGCCGTATAGCCGCAATAGGTGGCGGAATTGATGCCGATAGGACCGGGCGTCATCTGCGAAATGGCTACGATGTCGGTAAACTGTGAAGTCGTGAGCCAATGGTAATGCTCTACCGTCTCGTGCTGTATCAGCGACAGCATGCCATAGCCGCCACCAAAGCCGAAAAGCCCAATCTTAAAGAAAGTGACAAATAACCAAAAGAATATCATCTTTTTACTCTTTTATTCTTTTATTATTTTATTCTTTTATTTTTCACCCTTTTACCTTTCCCCAGACGTATCCCCCAACGCCTGCCACGATAATCACCCAGATAGGCGATACCCCTAATAGCCAGATGGCAAGGGCCGAGACGATGGGAATCCATATCGTAAACTTGTTCAGTTTTGCCTGTTTGCCTAAGTTGAACGTGGGTACGGCAATCAGCGCCACCACGGCAGGACGGATGCCTCGGAACATGGCGGCCACCACGCGGTTGTCCTCAAACTGTTGGAAGAACATAGCGATGGCCAGGATAATCAGAAACGAGGGTAGGGCAGTGCCTAACGAGGTAGCCACTGCTCCGCGAATCTTTCTTAATTTATAGCCGATGAAGATAGCGATGTTGATGGCAAAGACTCCCGGGCAACTCTGGGCAATGGCTATTAGGTCGAGCATTTCGTCTTTCGATACCCATCCCTTCTTGTTCACCACCTCTTCTTCTATCATAGGTATCATGGCATATCCACCACCAAGGGTGAATATGCCAATCTTAAAGAAGGAAGTGAAAGCCTCCCCCAACCCCTCCAAAAGGAGGGGGGCATTGTTACTACTGCTGTTGTTTGTTTCCTGATTCATCCTGTGGATAATCTAATCAGACTCCCCTCCCTTTGGAGGGGGTGGAGGAGGCTTCAACCCATTTACGTGCATTGACGAAAGCCTCAATCCAAGGTGTTACCTCGTCTTGACGACGGTCGGCTGGATACCAGGCGTTCTGCCAGGGGAATACGGCACGCTCCAAGTGAGGCATCATACAGAGATGACGACCGTCGGCCGAGCAGATACCAGCTACGTTGTAGTCAGAACCGTTAGGATTAGCGGGATAGCCAGTGTAGTTGTACTTGGCAATCACGTTATACGTGCTTTCAGCTTCTGGCAGAGAGAACTTACCCTCGCCGTGTGCTACCCACAGACCGAGCTTGTTGCCACTCAACGAACCGAACATCACAGAGTTATTCTTAGGAATGCTCAAGCTGATAAATTCACTCTCGAACTTGTGCGAATCGTTATGCAGCATCCGAGGCCGTTTATTATTTGTTCTTTGTTCTTTATTATTTAGAGGCGTAGCCTCGCAAAGTCCCAACTCCACCATCAGCTGGCAACCGTTACAGATACCTAATGAGAGGGTGTCCTTACGGGCATAGAACTTATCCAGTGCCTCCTTGGCTTTGGGGTTGAAGAGGAAGGCACCTGCCCAACCCTTTGCCGAACCAAGCACGTCGGAGTTAGAGAAACCACCACAGAATACAATCATGTTGATGTCTTCAAGTGTCTCGCGGCCAGAAATCAGATCGGTCATCATGACGTCCTTCACGTCGAAACCAGCGAGGTAGAGGCAGTAGGCCATCTCGCGTTCACCGTTAGTTCCCTTCTCACGGATAATGGCAGCCTTCGGCGTTGAGTCTGTTGCTGTGCCACAGCAACCTTCAGAACGGCGGGGATTGAGCCCATACTGCGCCAGTGTACCCTTGAAGTCCTTGTTAAACTTCATCTCGATGGGCTGCTTCTTATAGTTCTCGAAGCGCTCCTTTGCCTTGCCGTTGAAGCTCTGTCTGCGGTCTAACAGATAAGAGGTCTTGTACCAAACGTCGCGGAGAGCATCAATATCAAATGTGTGGGAAACGGTTTTGCCGTTTCCATCTGCAAAGATTACATCAATGCTACGGCTCTCAGGCACTGAATAACCAATCTTGGCATAGCCAACACCAGCATCCTCCATGAATTCCTTGAACTCCTGCTTGTGCTCATCGCTCACCTCAATCACCACACCCGGATTCTCGGCAAAGAGCGCCTTCACGATATCACCATCAGCGCAGATATCGTGCAGGTTGATGTGCATACCGCCCTTCGTGTTGGCGAAACACATCTCTAACAGGGTCGTAATCAGACCACCTGCAGAAATATCGTGACCTGCCATAATCCAACCTTTCTCGATGAGTTGCTGGATAGCCATAAAGGCATCGGCAAAGTATTCAGCGTTCTTGACAGTAGGTACGTCGTCGCCAATCTTTCCTAAGCTTTGGGCGAAGGCAGAACCACCCAGACGCTGTTTGTCAAACGAGAAGTCGATATGATAGAGTGATGCCTTCTTGTCGTTCACCAACACAGGTGATACCACTTTCTTGATGTCTGAGACCTCACCTCCGGCACTGACAATTACAGTTCCCGGGGAGATGATCTTCTCGCCGTTAGGATACTGCTGGCTCAAAGAAAGAGAGTCTTTACCAGTGGGAACGTTGATATGCAGGTCGCAGCAGAAATCGCTCAGCGCCTTTACTCCAGCGTAAAGACGGGCGTCCTCACCCTCCTGCGAACGGCAAGGCCACATCCAGTTTGCGCTCAGCGACAGCGAGTCCATACCCTCGGCAAGTGGTGCCCAAACGATATTGGTCAGGGCTTCGGCTACAGAGAGCACAGAACCTACCGCAGGATCAGCCAGACCTGCCTGAGGAGCATGTCCGAGGGCAGTAGCAATACCTTTCTCGCCACGATAGTCGAGGGCGACAACACCACAGTCGCTCAAAGGCAACTGAATCTCGCCCTGACACTGCTGGCGGGCAATCTTACCCGTCACAGAGCGGTCCACCTTGTTGGTCAACCAGTCCTTACAGGCCACAGCCTCCAACTGGAGAACGCGGTCAAGGTATTCGTCAATCTTATCCTGACTGTAGGTAACGTCAGCATAGTGACGCTCTACGGTATTGTCCTTCATAATGGTCTTGGGCGAGTGACCGAACATCTGGGCCACGTCGAGGTCGAAGGGCTTCACGCCGTCGCCCTGCCTGAACGAGAAGTGGGCGTCGCCAGTAGTCTCACCAACCACATACAGCGGGGCACGCTCACGCTCAGCAATCTTACGGACATGTTCGATGTGCTTCTCATCGATGAGCAAGCCCATACGCTCCTGACTCTCGTTGGCGATAATTTCTTTAGAACTCAAAGTCTTATCACCAATAGGCAGCTTGGTCATGTCAATCTCACCACCACATTCCTCAACGAGTTCAGACAGACAGTTCAGGTGTCCGGCAGAACCGTGGTCGTGGATACTCACAACGGGGTTCACGTCCTCCTCGCAGAGGGCACGGACCAAATTATAGGCGCGCTTCTGCATCTCTGGGTTAGCACGCTGGACGGCGTTCAACTCAATACCATTCGAATAGCGACCCGTATCAACAGACGATACAGAACCACCACCAAGGCCGATGCGGTAATTGTCACCACCGACAACGACCACCTTGTTGCCTGGCTGAGGCTCTTTCTTCAGACAGTCGCGCTTGGTGCCATAACCAACACCACCTGCCAGCATAATCACCTTGTCGTATGCGTACTTCGTTGAGTTTGTGGCTGTGCCACAGCCACTTGCATCCTCCTGATGCTCAAACGTCAGCACCGAACCGCAAATCAACGGCTGTCCAAACTTGTTGCCGAAATCAGAAGCACCGTTCGAAGCCTTAATCAGTATTTGCTCAGGAGTCTGATACAACCACTGGCGAACAGGCAGGATGTCCTCCCAGTCGCGAGCCACCTTCTCATCATCCGTCAGTCTCGGATAGGCTGTCATATAAACAGCGGTACCGGCAATCGGCCAAGAACCTACACCACCGCCCATACGGTCGCGGATCTCACCACCAGTACCGGTAGCAGCACCGTTGAAAGGCTCCACCGTTGTTGGGAAATTATGCGTCTCGGCCTTCAGCGAGATGACGCTCTCGATATCTTTTACGCGGAACCAGTCGCTGGTGCTCTGGTTCTTCGGAGCAAACTGCTCAACGACAGGTCCCTGTGCAAAAGCGACGTTGTCCTTATAAGCCGAGAGAATCTTGTTGGGATTCTCCTGCGTGGTCTTCTTGATCATGGCAAAGAGCGAACTCTCCATCTCCTTACCGTCGATGATAAAGGTACCACCGAAAATCTTATGACGGCAGTGCTCAGAGTTAATCTGGGCGAAACCGAAAATCTCTGAGTCGGTCAGAGGACGGCCATTCTGCTTTTCCAGTCCATGCAGGTATTCGATTTCCTCGGGCGAGAGGGCAAGACCCTCCTGCTCGTTGTATTCCTCCAGATTGTCCACGTACTTGATGGGCTCGGGCTTGATGTTAATCGTAAAGATGTCCTGGTTCAGACCGTTATACATACGCTGCAACATTTCGTCGTGTTCCGCATCTTTGCTGGCAACAGCGAAGTATTCCTCAATACGGCTGATGCCCTTGAGTCCCATGTTCTGGGTAATCTCTACGGCATTGGTTGACCATGGTGTCACCATCTCGCGGCGCGGACCGACAAAAAAGCCGTTCAGTTCTGTGGCTTCTTCCAGCGTGGCACCGCCATAAAGCCAATTAAGTTCACTGATTTCCTGTTCACTGAGCTGATGGTCCACCTCAGTGGCTATCACACTCTCTTGGGGGGTCTTGAAAAAGAGAATCATATTCTTTTGTACCTTATTAATTTTAATTTGGCTGCAAAGGTACAAATAAGCAAGCGAAATGCAAAAGGAAAACTTCTTTTTCTTTTGCATTTCCGAGTGAAAGTGCCTTTTGGGTCGAAACTCAAAGGTGTACAGTCTATCTGAACTTGAAATTGACAGGAAGAGTGTACTTGACGCGAACAGGTTCATTACGCCGCTTGGCGGGTTCCCAATTCGGCATATTCCTTACAACGCGCAGGGCTTCTACCTTCAGAAGACGCGTGCCTTGCTCCAGCATTGATTCCTTCTCCTCCCGGGTATACTTGCCGAACTTACTATCCGACAGACGGTCGGCGAACTCCGTCTTCGATACTTTGACATCAGATACGCTGCCATCCGTCTCGACATAGAACTGGACGAAGACGCGCCCCTCAATGCCGTATTTACTTGATACTTCCGGATATTTGATGTTTGTTGACAAATACTCCATCAGTTTTTTTGTACCACCAGGGAACTGCGGCGCATGGTTCTGACCGGCCAACTCAGGCTTTACCAGCTTTTTGGCCTTCTGCAGCTCAAGCAACTTTGCCTTCAGTTTCTCAATTTCAACGGTAGCCAACAGCACACGGCCGTCGGTATCCAGCAAATACATGGTTGGTATCCAATTGATGTGGTAGTCCTTCGCCATTTGTGATGCTTTCATCTTTTTCAGTTCGCTAATCTGTCCCCAGCGAATTGATAGGCTGTCAATGAAATGTTGCAATATCGAGGGTTCGGTGTCGAACGACACACCGATAAACTCCACACCCTCAATGTCATATTTTTGGTGAAGCTTCATCATCTCAGGCAAGTCCTTGCGACAGTCCTTGCACCAGGTAGCCCAAAAGTCGAGCACCACGCAGCGCCCACGAAACTTCTCCAACAGAAAGGGTTTTCCAGTGGGGTCTATCAGATCGGGAGCCAGCGTTCCTACCGGCAACAGGTCGCGGGCATACTGTTCGTCGGCGTCCTGAGCCTCTACCGTGCTGACCAGGCATGCCAACACGCCTACTAATGCTAATATTCTTTTCATTGTTCGGTCAAATCTCATTTGTAAAATGCTTCAAATTAATCGCTGCAAAGGTAGGCAATTCTTTTCGAGTGTGCAAATTAATTGGCAGAAAAGTAGGGACTAAGCCAAAGTTACTTAAAAATCTCTAAATTGAAGCAACTTTAGAACAAAATGTGCGATGAATAACTAACTTTGCACCCGCTTTACTAATTAAAATGGATAAAAGTATGAAGAAAAGTATTTTCATGATTTCGCTGGTTGCAGTAGTGCTGATGACCAGCTGTGCTTCTAAAAAGGACCTTGTGGCCTGTCAGGAAGAGAATAAGGCGTTGCAGACGAACTATCAGGATACGAAGGCACAATTGGCTGTCGCCAATTCCCGCGTAGAGACTCTTGAGAAGATCCAGTCTGGTTTACAGCAGGCCCTGCAAGCTGCCGAGGCTAAGTATGCCAAGCTGCAGGAGTCGTTGGACAAGAGTCTGTCGAATGCCAGCCAGAACAATGTCAGCATTGAGAAACTGGTTGACCAGATTAACGAGTCGAACCAGTATATCCGCCATCTGGTGGAGGTGAAGTCGAAGAGCGACTCGCTGAACATGGTGCTTACCAACAACCTTACCCGTTCGCTCTCCAAGGAAGAGCTGAAGGAGGTCGATGTCCAGGTTCTCAAGGGCGTTGTCTATATCTCACTGGCCGACAACATGCTCTACAAGAGTGGCTCATACGAGATTAACAGCCGTGCCGCTGAAACACTCTCAAAGATTGCCAAGATCATCAAGGACTATAAGGACTATGACGTTCTTATCGAAGGTAACACCGATAATGTACCCATCAAGCGTGAGAATATCCGTAACAACTGGGACCTCTCAACACTTCGTGCATCTTCCGTCGTACAGGCTCTCCAAAACGACTATGGTGTCGATCCTAAGCGTCTTACGGCTGGTGGCCGCGGCGAGTATAATCCCATTGCTGACAACGATACCGAGGTGGGCAAGCAGCGCAATCGCCGCACACAGATTATCATTACGCCGAAGCTTGACGAGTTTATGGATCTGATTGGACAGGCTCCTGAGTCTGACAAGTAATACGGAGCGTCACAATAGACGATAAAGAAGCCTTCTTATTATTATATATTATTAAGGTGTAGCAGATTTGGAACTTGATTTGAGTCAAGTTCCAAATTTTTTTTGAAAATAATCTGCATTTTTCTTCAAAAATATTTGGAGGTAAGAAAAAAAACGCGTACCTTTGCACCCGCTTTCGCCTAAAAAGTTAGGCTGAGGGCATTGAAGAAGAGTTCTTTGAAAGACTTACATAGACAGAGAAGAAGTAGTACAAGAAGCAAAGGTAATTGAAACAAACCGTTCAATTTTCTTATGAAGGTCGCCGTTATAGGCAACCTTCTATATAGCAAATACTACCGGATAAGCGTTCTGAGACAGAGACAAGATCGAGGGAAGGATTTACAAGGTTCCTAGGAGCGAGGGCAATGAAAGCTTGCTTTCAATTGCCGAGCGACGACGGAAGCTGTAAAATCTTTCTTTCGGAGAAATAAAGATTTTACAATGTAGAGTTTGATCCTGGCTCAGGATGAACGCTAGCTACAGGCTTAACACATGCAAGTCGAGGGGCAGCAGGGCGATAGCTTGCTATTGCTGCTGGCGACCGGCGCACGGGTGAGTAACGCGTATCCAACCTTCCCCATAGTAGAGGATAGCCCGGCGAAAGTCGGATTAATACTCTATGTTGTGTCATGAGGACATCTGAATAACACTAAAGACTTGTCGCTATGGGATGGGGATGCGTCTGATTAGCTTGTCGGCGGGGTAACGGCCCACCGAGGCGACGATCAGTAGGGGTTCTGAGAGGAAGGTCCCCCACATTGGTACTGAGACACGGACCAAACTCCTACGGGAGG
>JAEEGH010024364.1_pt1 | contig 12219 bp, 10 predicted proteins | sample 9134181 | NCBI WGS metagenome assembly JAEEGH01 (sample SAMN16246544, study PRJNA631951) | gut metagenome | biome: gut microbiome; feature: rumen; material: DP-attached | host: Bos | place: Iran: Karaj | collected 2018-10
AACAGAATTGCTGGCTCTTGCAACTCACACAGAAATGTTCTCTACTCACCCAATTTCGGCTTCGCTAAAGGCTGCTCACCACGACAAGTGCTGCGACGAAGTAAAGCTTGAAAATGTAGAAGAAATTGCCGGCATGGGAATTAAGGCACTGGTAAACGGCAAGGAAGTTCTGGCTGGTAACACAAAGCTGATGGACAAATTCGGAATTAAATATGATGAATGCCCAGAACATCAGGATGGTACTGTAATTCATGTTGCAAGTGAAGGAAGGTACAGCGGTCACATTGTAATTAGCGACGAAATTAAGGATGATTCAGCAGAAACTGTTCAGGGCCTTAAGAAAATCGGTGTAGAAAATGTTGTAATGCTCACCGGCGATAATGAACGCGCGGCTCACACCGTTGCAGCAAAGCTCGGGCTAAAAAAGGCTTACGGCCAGCTACTTAGCGCAGATAAACTTTCTAAAGTTGAAGAATTACTTTTGGATTTAAAAGATAAAAATGGAAAAACGCGCGGCACACTTGTTTTTGCTGGCGACGGAATTAATGACGCGCCGGTACTTGCCCGCGCCGACGCAGGAATTGCAATGGGAAGTATGGGAAGCGACGCCGCTATCGAAGCTGCAGACATCATCATCATGGAAGACAAGCCTTCGAAGATTGTGGACGGTATTAAAATCAGCCGCCGCACCCTCCGCATAGTTTACGAAAACCTGTACGGTGCTTTGGGAATTAAGGGAACAATTCTCCTTCTCAGCGCCCTCGGCATATCAAATATGTGGATCGCAGTTTTTGGCGATGTGGGGGTTACAATACTTGCCGTACTTAACAGTCTCAGATTACTAAAAAAACAAAAGTAGTATTTTGTCACACGGATTTCGGCTTGAAAATGAAATATCAAGCCGAAAAATAAGTGAGTCAAGGCTTTAAGCGAAGCGTGCCTTGACCACTTATATTCGATTTTGCTAACGCAAAATCCATTTTAAAGGGATGATTTTTTCATCCCTTTTATTTTTTAGAAATATTTTATTAGATTTGTTATAAAATTGAAATCACAAGAAAAAGTTGTATTTCTTGTAGAATCACTAGAATTGGTTAATGATATTAACAATACATTTGCATTTTTTAAGGCAGTTAACTGAACTTCTGAAATTCCACCAAGAATCATAAATTGATAATATCCATTTTCTTCAGAAGGAGCCCCAAGGGCATTTGACATAATAATACTATTCTGTCCACAAGAAATCTGATAATTAGTCCAATATAAATTCGTAAACGGCTCGCTTTTTCGTTCTGCCATAATTGCACCTTTATAAAGGACATTACCATTTGCTTCCAATTTTACTATTCCAAATCCCATGCGTTTCCCAGAAGAATTTTCCTGAATAGTATATGAAAGTCCCTTTGTTTTCATTCCATCTTCAACACCTTCAGTTAGAATAACTTTACCTGTATATCCATTTTTTGTCTCTTGCCAAAGCGTTCGTCCATTATCACTTCCAGTATTAGTATCATTATTTGGATTTGAACAAGCTGTGAATAATCCCAATAAGCAAACCATTGAGATCACAAAGATTCTACACTTCCTATTCATTATTAAGACTCCAATACACTATTGTTACTATTAACAATAGTTTAATCCGTTATTATCAAGTTGTAAAGTATTACTATTGCCGTAGAATTATATTGATATGGATTATATTGATTTAAGAAGAATCCTTTCAAAAAATATTAAAGATAAACGAAAATTGCTCTCACTTACTCAGGAAAAACTAGCTGAAGCAACAGAGCTTTCTCCTCAAACTATAAATGATATAGAAGGCTGTCGAACCTGGGTTAGCGATAAAACACTTATAAAACTGGCCGAGGTTTTACATACAACGCCCGCAGAATTGTTACATCAATCATCACTTGAAACTGAAGAACTTGATATTCTTCAGTTAAAATCAAAACTGCAGGAATCCGTTCGAAACACCATTAATCAATTATTTGAATCCTATAAAATTTAATTCTTCCACAATTATGATTAAGAAAATCTGGTTAAAATACATATAAAATAACAAATTTTGCAAAATTATATGTACGAAAAATGAAAAATCAGCTATTTTTGTAATATAAACCACGTTTTTCAGCTTGAAATTTAGTCAAAATCCAGTTTTATCAAGTTAAAAACCAAAATATTAGGGTTAAATCCATAAAACGTACATATAAAAACGCTTTGAATTCAATTTTATATGTATTTAACGCAAATTTTTATTATACGCATACTATTTTTCGGAGTTCTTCTTAGCTAATCCTGCCATCTTATCAAAGGTCTTTTCCAGATACTGAGCTTCTCCCTCAGAAAGGCTGGCACGGCTTAAAATGCTGCGCCAGAAGTTTTCCATATCTTCACGGCCAGGCATTTTGAAAAATCCGATTTTCTGCATATTATCAGTTATAGTTTTTACGGTACGGTCTACACGCTCAAGAGTTAGTGGAGTATAGCCTCTGTATTCGCCCTTTTTTTCAACAAGAGATTTTCTAAAGAGGTGATAACTCATAATCTGAACAGCGTGACTGAGGTTCAGAGAGCCAAAATTGTCTGAAGAAGGAATAGTAACTCCGAGATTACATTCGTCCAGTTGTTCGTCTGTAAGGCCGGTACGCTCGTTTCCAAAAATAACAGCTACTTTGCCGCCGGCCTCGGTTGTTGCGCCTTCTGTTATGTCATCTGCCATATCTGCAAATTCTTCCGGAAGTAAAAGTTTACCGCGTTTCTTTCCACGTCGGCGTGTGGTTCCCGCACAAATTGCGCAGTCTGCTGTTGCTTCTGTTATTGAATTATAAAAATGTGCATTATCAAAAATTCCACCCGCATGAATTGCCAGTACGTGAATGTGTTCAATATCATAATCTGCTTTGTTACCAACAATTCGAAGATCGCTTATATCATTATTCGCCATTGCACGACAAGCCGCACCAATATTGCGTGATTCATCAGGATGGTCTAATACAATTACAATGTTATTAAGATTCATAGGGCAAATTATAGAAAAAAAAACGCTCCGTGGCAAATGCGCGGAGCGTTCAGTATATTAATCAATTATTCAACAACCGGTTAACAATTCTTCTCTTCGATGAACTTTAAGAACTCGTCTTCTGGAATCGGTTTACTGAAGTAGAAGCCCTGTGCATAGGTAATGCCAAGGCTTTCGAGATATTCAAACTGTTCCTTTGTTTCAATTCCCTCAACAACAATTTTGCGGCCAATTTTAAGCAGCATGGAAATCATGTTTTCGAGAAGAATCTTTGCATTATTAGTGCTGTCTGTTCCTTCTTCCTTAAAGCACGGCCACAAAAGACTCTTGTCAATTTTAATCATTTCAAAGTCAGCCTTTGCAATTCGCGAAAGATTTGAATAGCCCGTACCAAAATCGTCCATAGAGAAAGAACAGCCGAATTTACGAAGCTCATCCATATTCTTTTTGAGCATGTAGCCGGATGTAACGGCAATTGATTCTGTAATCTCGAGGTTTACGCTGTCTGGTGAAATATTGTGCTTCATTAAAAGAGACTTCATGAGCTTTGGAAGATTAGCATCTACAGACTGAAGTCCAGAAAGATTTACTTCAATATGATTTACACCCTTTTTCTTAAGATTGTTTTCAGACATAAAGTTGAAAACGTGATTAAAAATCAGGCTGCTTAAAGGCATAATCATGCCCTTCTTTTCTGAAAGCGGAATAAATTCTTCTGGAGAAATAAAGCCTATTGTCTGGTTATCCTTTAAGCGAACAAGTGCTTCGGCATTTGTAAATTTCTTTTCCTTCAGACTATAAATAGGCTGATAGTACATATCAATATCGTCATTCTTAATTGCGTCTGAAACAACATAAAGAATCTGACGATGACGGATTCGCTTTTCACGGGCCTTATCATCAATTCGTCTTACAAACCCGATTGAGCGGCCATAGGTTTCTGATTCTTCAGCAAAATCAAGAAGCTCAACTACGTTTCCGTCAAAAGGATAATCTTCAGGGCAACACAAAACATTTGCATGTGCATTAAGACGCACAGATCTATCTTTAAGCTCCCAGGTCTGAGAGAAACGGTCTGCAAGAATCTCAAGGTAAGTATCCAGCTTTGCAATTTTTTTGTTATCTACAATAAACGCAAGCGTCATGCGGTTCATGCGGTAACAAGGAGTCTTAAAATTCTTTTCAATAAAGGATTTTATTTCAACCAGGACCTCCGCAATAACATTGCTGCTGGTATAGTTTTCAATAATAGAAGCCTCATCGAGCTCCATGCTGACAATGGAATAATCCTTCTGGCGGCTAAGATATTCCTGCAAAACAGCCTTAAGTGCGTAATAGTTAAAGGCACGGGTTTCGCTGTCCAGATATTCAGAAGGATTTTCGAGCGACAAAAACATAAGAAGAATGATTGCCGAAATACCAACACTCGAAATCAGGATTTTTGGTTCAAGAATCTGAATACCGCCAAAGCCCATCCACAAAACCATGGTCATAAGAACACAGATTTTCTGTTTGCGATGGTCTTTGTTTTTGATATGGCGGAGAGTCTGGAAAACTGTCATAAACGAATAAATAATAAGAATTGCGTAAACACAGTTTACCATCACGCCATATGAATAAATTCCATCCTCTTCTATATAATATGAAATTGGAGCAAATAAAATTGATGCGATTACAACAAGATAAGAGGCAATAATCAGCGAAAGCTCGCTGCGCGAATAACGCCTCTGATTGCGGTTAAGCATATCCATGTAAAGATAGATGCTTGAAAGCGCAATATCCAGAAACAAAATAAAGCCCTGATGTGTAAAACGAACAAACCAGAGTGGTACATTATCATAATAAACAAGGGCAAAAACTGTAGCAAAATCAAAAATCAGATATCCAAGCGAGCTTATCATTAAAACTGTGAAAATCCGGTTAGAAAGCAGCTTGATTTTAGGTCGTAAAAAATAAATTACTTCCAGAATTAATAGAATCGTTAATGAGGCAATTTGAAATTTGATATGGTTGAACAGAAACGAATTCATCTGACATATATTTTACAACGAGATATCCATTAACGCTAGTTAAATATTTTGATATAATTTCGCTCATGAACTTTAAGCACCTTCTTTTTGATATGGACAACACGCTCTATCCTGCAAGTTCGGCAATGGACAAGGGAATAACCCGCCGTATGCTGGAATGTGTAGCTGATTTTTTTCATTGTGATATGGAAAAAGCCATAGAGCTGCGGGCTGAAAATATTGTTCATTACTCCACAACCCTCGAATGGCTTCGCGCAGAAGGTATGACAGATGTAGAGGGTTTTCTTGCACATGTTCATCCGGATAACGAGGCAGATGAGTTGCCGCCTCAGCCGGGCTTACGCGAGTTTTTGATTTCCCTTAATATGCCAATGTCAATTCTGACAAATGCTCCTCACGAGCATGCAGACACAGTTTTAGGTAAGCTTGGAATAGCTGATTTATTTGAAGCTGTAACTGATATCCGCGACGCAGGCTTTAACGGCAAGCCTTACCCGGACGCTTTTATGGCAGCACTACAGAAATCCGGTACAACAATTGAAGAAACCCTTTTTTTAGATGATATGCAGAAATATACAGACGGCTGGGTAGCACTTGGCGGAACAGCAGTTTTGATTGGTACCCCAAATGGTAAGCCTCTGGCAGAAGATGCAGAATCAATGAAAAAGGCAAGAGCTGCAAATACGACAGGCCGTGTCGGAAAAACAATCAGAATGAAATCAATTTACGAAATAAAGGATATTTTATGAAAAAAATTCTTTGTATCTGCATGAGTTCAACAATACAGCGCACCGTAAGCTTTGATGCCCTTTCACTCGCAAAGGTAAACCGTTCAAAGCATTACAGACAGGATGCATCGGGAAAAGCAGTAAACTCTGCCCGAGTACTCGAACAGCTCGAAGAAGGCTGCTCAACCGTTGTCTGCCCGCTCGGTGAAAAAAATCTTTCGATGTTTACAGAAGCCGCCGCACGCGACAAGCTGAACCTCATATATACAACCATCCCGGGGCTTACCCGAGAATGCTGGACCCTCCTCGACCGTACAGCCGGAACAACCACCGAACTCGTAGTAGGAGAACCGGTGCTGGAAGGCGCTGAGGAGCAGAAGGCCGTGGCCGCTGCAGAAATCAAAATCCTTAAGGTAATAAATGACATACTGCCAGAGGTAGATGCCGTACTGCTTGCCGGCAGCCGCCCGAAAATCTGGAACGATGACCTTTATGCAACAATTGCCGGAATGACCCACGATGCAGGAAAAGTTTTCCTCGCAGATTACATTGGAGAAGACCTGAAAAAAACTCTGGACGCAACCGTGCCTGAAATAATCAAAATAAACGAAGAAGAATTCCGCGCCACCTTCCCGGAAATGGAAGACAAGCCGCTGCAGGCTGCCATCGCCGAAAAAAGCCGCGAGCTCAACAACATCGTCGTGGTAACCCGAGGCGCCGACTCCACCTATGCAGCGGCTCGCGGACAATTCTCCGAGTGCCCAACCGAAAAAATCGCCGCGCTCAACACAATTGCGTGCGGCGACAGCTTTAACGCCGGCTTTCTTTACGAATACCTGCAGACCGGCGAGCTGGACAAAGCCCTTAAAAAAGGAACCTGGTGCGCCGCCCGCAATGCCGAACTGGAAACACCGGGCGCCATACGCTAAAATTCCCCTAGGTAATACCGCCGATTGAAAAAACGCCGACTTGGTAATATAATTGTCTATTATTTTATAAATCAGGCAACCGGTTGCCTGAAAATTGGCCTTCAGAGCCTGAACAGGAGTAACTATGAGTATTGAGAAAAAGCCGCTTGTAAACGATCTTTACACAGCTGACCCTTCTGCACACGTTTTCAATGGAAAGATTTATATTTATCCATCACATGACGAAGACATCGACGTGGTAAACAACGACAACGGTGACCAGTATGATATGAAAGACTATCACGTTTACGAAATGAAAGACACAGAAACATACCCTCGCGACTGCGGCTGTGTTTTCACACTTAAGGATGTAAAATGGGCAAGCAAGCAGCTTTGGGCTCCTGACTGCGAAGAAAAAGATGGTAAATACTACTTCTACTTCCCTGCACGCGACAAGAACGGAATGTTCCGCGTAGGTGTTGCAGTTGGTGACAAGCCAGAAGGACCTTTCACACCGGAAGATGACTACATTCAGGGAACATATTCTATTGACCCATGCTGTTTTAAAGATACAGACGGTAAATACTATCTTACAATGGGAGGCCTCTGGGGAGGTCAGCTCGATCAGTACCGCAACAACAAATGGAGCGCTGATAACAAAGAGCCACAGGGAAAAGAACCTGCATGTACACCAAAAATCGCTCTTCTTAAAGACAACATGAAGGAACTCGCAGAAGAGCTCCGCGACCTCGTAATTGTAGACGAAAACGGTGACCCACTCACAGGTGGAGACGATGTTCGCCGCTACTTCGAAGATCCATGGCTGTTCAAGAAGGGAGATACTTATTACTTCACATATTCAACTGGAACATCACACCTCTTGTGCTATGCTACAAGCAAGAATGTTTATGGACCATATACTTATGGCGGATGTATTTTGAGCCCTGTTTTGGGATGGACTACTCACCACTCAATCCTTGAGTTCAACGGAAAGTGGTATCTGTTCTATCACGACTGTGAACGCTCAAAGGGAATCAACCAGAAGCGTAATGTAAAATTCCGCGAGCTTACCTTTAAGCCGGATGGAAAAATACAGACAATGGATGGTTTTGACCGATAGAACTTTATGGTATATTCGACTGTTGCCATACTTGCATTGCTTGTCCACATAATCATCAATTTTGATATTCTGTTCAGACGCAATGCAAAGGATTCAGTACAATCTCATAAGTTTTACAGATGGTTCCTTTACGGTGCCATGGCATTTTATATCGCTGATTCTTTGTGGGGTATTATTTACGAAGCAAAGAATCTGTATGCGATTTACATAGACACCTTTATTTATTTTATGATTATGGCGGTTACCGTATTCTTGTGGACAAGATATGTAAACCGCTACCTTAACGAAACAAACGTCTTTACAAAAGTATTTTCAATTTTCGGTTGTCTTTACCTTCTTTTTGATGCCACATCTCTTGTAATCAATTTCTTTATTCCTGTAAGATTTTATTTTGATGCCGAAGTAAACTATCATGCCTGTATTACACGGCATATCTCTCTGGGTATTCAGATACTGATGTTCTTTTTAACCGCCGTTTATGTGTTTATTTATGCAGCACGAACAGAAGGAAAAGCGCAGCGCCGCCACAGAGCAGTTGGTGCCTTTGGTATTACCATGACTTTTTTTGTTATTGCCCAAACACAGTACCCTCTGCTTCCTCTTTATGCAATAGGATACCTTTTAGGCACCTGTCTTCTTCATACCTTCGTTCTTGAAGATGAAAAGGATGATTACCGCCGTGAACTGGAAGCACACATATCACGGGAAGAGCTTCAGCAGATTGAGCTTAGTACTACAAGAAAAATGGCCTATACTGATGCTTTGACTGGTATTAAAAACAAGCGTGCCTTTACAGAAGACGAACAATTGATAGAAATAAGCCTTTCAAGCAAACAGAAAACAGATTTTGGTATTGCAATTTTTGATTTAAACGGCCTGAAAATTATAAATGATACTAAGGGGCATGAAGCTGGAGACACCTACATCAAAAATTCCTGTCATATCATCTGCGAATATTTCAGGCACAGTCCAGTTTATAGAATTGGTGGAGATGAATTTGTCGCCTTCCTTGAGGGCGAAGATTTTGTTAACCGCGAAGCCATTTTAGCTGATTTTAATAAGCAGATGGAAGAAAACATTGGAACAAATGATGTAGTTATTTCCTGCGGAATTGACATCTTCCAGCTTGATTCAGAAGACAGCTTCTTTAAGCTTTTCGAACGCGCCGACAGAAAAATGTACGAACGCAAACGAAAGCTTAAAGAATCAGGAAACTAATTCAACAAAAAACTATCTATCTGGCGGGCACACTCGCGGCCTTCGGCAATTGCCCATACTACGAGCGACTGTCCGCGGTGCATATCACCTGCAGTAAAGATTTTTGGAACAGAGGTTGCATAACCGTTAGGGCTTGCAAGCTCCGGTGTTTCATCGCCTTTTGAGGCAACTGTTCCACGTGGACCAAGCTCTGTACCAAAAGCCTGTGCTGTATATTCTTCGCAGCCAACAAAGCCTGCGGCAACCAGTAAAAGATCACATGGCAGAGTTTTTTCTGTTCCTGCACGCTCTACGAGCTGGCGTTTTCCGTCTATTGTCTGGAATTCAACTTCAATTGTTTTTACGGCTGTAATATGTCCGTTCTCGCTGATTACTTCCTTAACTGTAGTTTCATAAACACGAGGGTCGTGTCCAAACTTTGCAATTGATTCTTCTGCACCGTAATCAACCTTGAGAGTTCTAGGCCACTGTGGCCAAGGATTGTTTGCAGCACGTTCTACCGGTGGACATGGCATCATTTCTATCTGAGTTACAGACTTACAGCCCAGGCGGATTGCAGAACCACAGCAGTCGTTTCCGGTATCACCACCACCGACAATTATTACGTCCTTTCCTTCAACTTCAATTCCAAAGTCCTGAACAAGCATCTGATCTATCTGTTTGTTTGCAGGTGCAATTCCAATGTTTTCCAGAGCACCGCTTGTTGCAATTACGCTTTTTGTAACAGCCTTTAAGAAGTCTACGGCAAACATAACACCTTTAGCATCTACTCCAGGAGCTGTAAGGGCACGCGCTTTTTTTGCACCACAACACAAAGCAACTGCATCAAAATCCTGAAGAATATGTGAGGCTGCATAGCTGCGTCCTACATCAGCATTGAAAATAAACTCAACACCCTCTGCCTTCATCAGCTCAATACGTCGGTCTACAATTTTTTTATCGAGCTTCATGTTTGGAATACCGTACATCAAAAGTCCGCCGGCCTTATCCTCGCGCTCGAAAACTGTAACATTATGACCGCGACGGTTAAGCCAGTCTGCACAGGCAAGTCCTGCAGGACCAGCACCAATTACAGCAACCTTTTTACCGCTTCTGTTCTTTGGAATTTCCGGCTTCATATAGCCTGTTTCAAAGGCTTTTTCGATTATAAAAAGCTCGTTGTCGTGAACGGTAACTGGTCCGTCGCCAACCACAGGAGAGCCGCAGTTGCAGGCCTTTTCGCACAGAGCAGGACAAACACGACCAGTGAATTCAGGGAAGCTCGAAGTCTTTAAAAGACGCCACGCAGCCATATCAAACTGACCGTTATAAAGTGCGTCGTTCCATTCCGGAATATAATTGTGAAGCGGGCAGCCCGTTACCATACCGGCAAGCTTAATTGCAGACTGACACATAGGAACACCGCAGTTCATACAACGGGCAGCCTGTTCGCGGCGGGCTTTTTCATCCAGCTTTGGATGAAACTCCTTAAAATTGCATATACGCTCAAGCGGAGGAACGTTTCCATTTTCTACTCTTTTATAATCCATGAATCCTGTTGGTTTTGCCATTTTATTACTCCTATAACCTGAAGGCTTTTCGCTTGAGCGAAAAAAAAGAGGCCGTAGAGAAAACTTCGTCATCACGAAATTTTTTCTACGACCTCTTTGTCGTTTATATTTTTATTATCTCAAAATGAGATATCACTGTCAACACCAGCAAAATTGCCGGTAAATTATTTTTACAACTGATTTATTGAACAAAGATGTTTTGTATAAAAATCAGTTATATTATTTTTGATTGAAAAGCCACCCTGAAGAGACATGTGATCTCCAACATAGGTTGGCATAATGTACCATACACCTTTTTCCAAAGCAAGTGCATCAGTATAGCTTTTCTGTGGAGCATAATCCGGGGCCATTGCAGAAATTGTATTTACAAGGCCATCGTTTTCCTGCCATTCTTTTCCAAGCATAAGTCCATCTGGAGTGAGCCCTTCAAAAGAACCCATACGCTTTGAACTAGGCTGGAACATTCCTTCCATAATTTCTTTTACAGGCTCCTGACTTCCGTCTTTGGCAGTCTGGGTTGCACTGCAAGGGAAAGAAAAATAGTAAGCATTGTCTAAGGTTTTAAGCCACTTATTGATTTCTGCAGCATTCTGAATGTGCATATCAAAATCAGCATAATCATAATCTGCTCTTCCATCTTTTTTAGGAGCATAAGACTTTTCCATAGCCCTCTGCATTCCAGATTTAGCTTCCGTATTTTCTTCAGGAACATGATAAGCAGTAGTACCATTGTGAGGTGCAGCAAGGGCAGTAACTGAATAAATCCAGTCTGCATGACCGCCGGCAAAAAGCGGGCTTAAATCATCTGCATCAGTTACAGCTCTTTCTGCTTCTGAGCCATTGGCCATCAGATGAGCAAGAAGTCTCTCTGTAACTCCACCAAAGGAATGTCCAATAAGATTTATCTTATTTTCACTATCCCATTTTGGAATGAGAGGTGCTTTAGAAAAATCTCTGCCATAGCGCTCGTGGCCACAGCGTTCTGAATGTTCTTTTCCATAATCTGTACGAGTGCCAGTAAGCTGGGCATAGAGTTCACAAGCTCTGTCCCATGCACTTCCCTGTGGAGCAACAGAAGCATCATAAGCCTTAAAGCCTTGCTTTCTAAGTTGCTTCATTAAAGAACCGTTTTTCATACCCCAATAAGGAATAAACTTATTCTGGAAATCATAATGCCCCCAGCCAGAAAGTCCATGTACAAAGACATAAGTATAATTAGTATTCCATTCAGCCTTGTTCAAGCTTATGTCTTCTTCTTTGCCGTTCAAAGAAGAACATGCAGTAATCATAAAAATGGCGGCAACAAGCATAGCCACAATTGTTAATTTTGTATTTTTCATGTCTAAAATATAATAAGATTAAATGGAAAAGTAAAGTAAATTGTACACTTTCTAATTGTAAACAATTTCACTTTACCTTTCCATCTGTCTATGCAGTACATTTACGGAAGGCAGCAAGAACTGCTTCGTCATGATTTTCACAAGTGGCTTCCTGAGCGGCAATCTCCTTCATAATGCGGAGGTAGTCGTTTGGAATGATTTTCTTGAAGCAAGTCTTGTAATGATCCCAGTCTGCAAGAATTGCCTTTGCACGTTCGCTGCCGGTTTCTTCTGCATGCTGCTTGATGAGGTCGTGGAGGCGGGCTT
>JAEEGH010024368.1_pt1 | contig 12217 bp, 5 predicted proteins | sample 9134181 | NCBI WGS metagenome assembly JAEEGH01 (sample SAMN16246544, study PRJNA631951) | gut metagenome | biome: gut microbiome; feature: rumen; material: DP-attached | host: Bos | place: Iran: Karaj | collected 2018-10
GTCTGTCGGTTTTCAGGACCGGTGCAATAAGCCAACTCTGCCAAGTCTCCAGTTTCGTGACTCGTGGAAGATTCGAACTCCCGACACCGACGTTCGTAGCGTCGTGCTCTGTCCAACTGAGCTAACGAGCCATTTTGCGGAAGCAGGAGGATTCGAACCTCCGGAACCGGGACGGTTCAACACGTTAGCAGTGTGCCGCTTTAGACCTCTTAGCCATACTACCTTGTATCTGGGTGCAAAGTTATGATGGCCAGATGAAGTCTTTTTTCGTTTTAGAAAAAAGATTAGAAAAATTGACAATGAATTACTCTGATGGCAAAACTGGCAAGTCAAGAATTTAAAAGGCGAGCGTTTGCGATGGCTTATTACTATGAATTGATAGGGGAGTTTTTGAATACAATAAAGGTACACTTTCTCTATTAGCTAAGGATTGGGAGCCGTATTTTAGAGAAAATGATTACCTTTGCGCCAAATTCGTATGGCCATACACTTACCAGAACAGGGTTTATCAAAATGACAATAACATTCATAATCATCATCATACTCGTATTAGTACTCATTGTAGCCCTCCTTGCCTTTCGGAAAAGCCAACAACTGAAAGCCAGGGCCAATGAATGTGCCAAAGAGGTTCAGATGTTCCACGACAAACTGCAAAGGCTCTCCGCCCCGTCACATCTCTTCACAGACGAAGAACTGCTTCAGGTCAAACAAGATTATGCGCCCTTGATTGACAAAATCAATGAACTCTACGACAGTCTGCTCATTTCAAAGGAATACCTCGATAACCTCGGATTGAAAGACTTCATACGAGAACGCAAATTCCTCAACCACATACAGTTGAAGAACAATCAATTGCATAAGTAAATTTTTGCGTGGGTATTATCAAACAACAAAAATCCTACTGTTCCCTGAAGAGCTCAAAGATTATGCAAAAATCTATACCCAACGAGGCCTTGGTCTTTCCTCAGTTTCGTATGTTCCTTCCAAATGCTTGAATATTTCATCAATGGTGGATAATTCTACCATATCATTTTTTTCACTAATAGATAAGCCGAGGGAAGTTGATATAATTGGACAAAAAGGTATATACTTGTCAATTTCGTCAATTGTCATACCTTCCCAAACTTTTGGACTGATATGGATAATATCCGTAAACCAGTTTACGGGCATCCTAAGCTCTTCATACGTAGAACCACCACCCGAATAGATTACGGTCCGGTTTCTAAGTGCATCAGTCAGTTTGAAAACAGGATAATTCGTACGCTCAAAAGCACGCCGCAGCCTGTTTACCATTCCAGAGCAGGCCAGATTTAAGTTTTTATAATACAGATCTACAGCGGTTTTCAAATTCTTATTAGGAATATTATATAAATTGAGACTTGTGTCAAATTTGTCTTGAAGGTTAGGGCTTGCTGTTTCTACTATATAGTTAAGCCCAAAAGGTATAGACGAATAGTCATAAATCTTTGGTTTACCTTCCTCAATCGTAAAAAAAGTGATATCAGTTGTACCGCCACCAATATCAACCATTAGACTCATACCTGATTCGATTTTCTTTTGACTAGTAAGAGATTTCAAACCTGCATAGGCCTCAGGAAATACAAGTAAAGAGTATTCAAACTTCTTTTCCTTTGAATAGGGTACAAATTTAGTCAAAGTTTCCAGTTCTTGAACTGGTGTTGACAGGAACTTCTGTAGGTCTCTTTGGAAAACTTCCTCCACCAAGTGATATGCCGTAAGCAACAATGATACAGCTTTTTCTTTCTTGTGTTCAAAATTGTCTGAGCCAGTTGGTATGCCCATCTGTATAGCAAAATCTTGGCCATATCTCTTCTCTAGATGAAATAAAATATAGCTCAAATACCAAACTGTCAGATATGTAGAAGACTGATAACAGTTCCATTTATAATCAGAGAATGTACTCTGCTTGAAATATCTGTAGATTAGACGATGGTTTGTTTGGGATGAGTTTTGCCACTTGAACCATTCCTTCAACTCATTCTGATATGCTTTCTCCATCTCTTTTACCTGTCTTTCATATTTCAACTTCTGAGCTTGGGTACGTTGCTTCCACAATATCATCTGGGTCTCATATGACTTTTTTGCTCGCTCCAAATTAACATTGAAGCGAATGGCTTCTACAGGATCGTGAGGTGGAGTTTGTGAAAGTATAGCAGGTATAGGAGGCTCTGGGAGAGATGGCTCTTCGGGTACTTTTATCCGCATAGGATACTTAGGAGTACATCCAACAAAGAACTTTTTCCCATACTTACTTTTTTTCTTATCAACAAAGCCATAGCTCAAAGTATTATCTTTGTTCACCTGGATAATTGAAGGCAAGATGATGTTCTTCTTTCCGTCTAAATCCTCGAAAGGGAAAAAAGAATAGATAGGGTTGTTAACATCTGTTCTATCCTCAATGCAGAGTTTTGATTGGTGTGTACCAAAATCTAGTCCAACTGTTATTCTTGCCATTTTACTTTACGTTTATGTAGTTAATTGAAAGAAGGTGAGTGCGAACCTCGATTTGTTGATCTTGGGAGACACGCTGTAGTTCTTCATCTCTTTGACGTTCCAAATTACGAAGATTATTTGTCTGAAGTCTGAAATTTGCTTCTGCATTACGGATTTCCTTTTCGTCCTGTAAAATCTTTGCGTTTTCCAAACTAACTCCAGCGTTCATAACGGCTGTCACCATATTGTTAATACGATACTTATAGTATGCCTCTGTTTGCTGACGCATCATCAACGCGGAGTTATCTGCTTGCAGTTTTAACTCAGCGGCATAAGCATTTCTATATTTGTCGATTGTATCGGCCATATCAAACTGCATGTCTGTTATCACATTAGAGTCTATTTCTATAGGAATCTCACTTCGCTGGTATTCACCTTTTATTTGAGCTTTTCCAAAGAACGAAGTTGTTATTTCCTCGTCTTCTGCGCACGTCGGAGCATATTCAGTCAGTTAGGACGGTGAAATCAGTCAGCTGAGAGAGGCAAATTAGACTGAATTTTGCCCTTAAAACAGTCTTTCCGTCGGAGCAAAATCAGTCAAAGGGCCGAAAAAGGCCCGAAAATCGGAGCAAAGTCAGTCACTGCCCAAAGGCTGGCCTCCACAAGGCGGGGAAAAACCCCTCCGTCGGAGCAAAGTCAGTCAGTTTTGCAGATGCCGCCGCTGAGAATCAGCGGGTGACGGAGCAAAATCAGTCAGTGATGACATGTTATCCGACCCTCACTCCGCCGTCGGAGCAAATTCAGTCAGCCGACCTCCTGCCGGAGCAAATTCAGTCAGGGAGAAGGTGGCCGTGGAAACGTCCTTCCGTCGGAGCAAATTCAGTCACTCCAAGTTTGCTTACCTTTGCAAGTGGAACAAACCACGAGCAAGGAGATTATGGCAAACAACGCAATTGACATGAGCAAGTTAAAGAAGGTTCTCCGTCTGTTCATGAACGGCTCCATGTCCAACCGCAAGATAGCGGAGGCAGTGGAGCTTGACAAGAACACGGTGAACAAGTACATCAACCAGGCCAAGAAGGACAGTCTCAGTGTCGACGAGCTGCTGGCTCTCGACGACCCCGTGCTGGCCCACCGCATGACGGGCGGCAACGCGGCCTACAGCGACAGCCGCTTCGAGGAGCTGAAGGACAGGCTTCCCTATTATGCCTCCGAGCTTCGCCGTCCCCACGTGACGATGCAGCTGCTTTGGGAAGAGTACCGCAAGGAGACCGCCCATCCCTACGGGATCACCCAGTTCAAGGAGCACCTCAACAGGTACATCGCGGGAACCGAGGAGAAGACCGCCTCGACCATCCTCAAGGACCTCTACGTGGGTGGCGAGAAGGCGTTCCTGGACTTCGCCGGAGGCAAGATGCAGTACGTTGACATCGACACCGGCGAGGTGCGTGAGGTGGAGATATTCGTGGCCACGCTTCCCGCCACCGACTACGGCTTTGCGACGGCAGTCCCATCACAGAAGGTGGAGGACTTCCTGACGGCCGTGGAGCGGTTCTTCGAGCACATCGGCGGCGTGCCGAAGATACTGGTGCCGGACAACCTGAAGTCGGCCGTCATCAAGCGCGAGAACGGCATGCCGGTGCTCAACAAGCTTTTCGACGACTTTTGCAACCACTACGGCTGCGTGGCCATCCCTGCGCGCCCTGCGCGGCCCAAAGACAAATCCGGCGTCGAAGACCATGTGAAGATCGTGTACCGGCGCGTGTTCGCCGCACTGCGCAACGAGACGTTCTACAGCATAGACGAGCTGAACGCGGCCATCGCAAGGAAGATGCGCGAGCACAACCAGAAGCGCATGCAGCAGCGCCCCCAGACCCGCGAGGAGCTGTTCCTGGCCATCGAGAAGCCACACTTGATGCCGCTGCCAAAAGAGCGGTACGAGGTGAAGTTCTACACCAAGCTGACGGTCCAGGACAACTGCTGCATCTATCTCGGGCGCGACATGCACTACTACTCCGTCCCCTACAAGTACGTCGGTTTCCGGATGACGGTCATCTACACGGCCACCGTGGTGAGGATCTACATGCCGGACGGCGAGTTCGTGCGCGAGTGGCCGAGAGACAGGACTCCCGGCGAGTACACTACGGAAGAGACGGACATGGCCTCCAACAGCCAGGCGTACCGCAGGCGCTCGCCCGCCTACTACATCGGCATGAGCAGGGGCGTGAACGCGAACCTCGGCACAGTGGTCGAGACCATGTTCGCCAGGCTCTCCAAGGGTACTCCGCCAGAGGTTCTCTACAACCGCTGCGACGCGCTGCTGCGCCTGCAGAGGAACACGGAGCCGAGGCTGTTCGACCTCGCCTGCGAGAGCGCCATACGCTTCGACAGGTGCTCCTACAGGTTCATCGACCACGCGATCAAGAGCAAGTGCCTCGGCATCCTGGAGGCCTCCCGCCTTGACGACATGGACGCGCCTCCCGAGCATGAGAACATCAGGGGGCTGTTCACCTGATGACACAAGTCACTTACGTTTAACATAAAGCATTCAAGATTATGGACGAAACCGCAACAATCTTAAAACGGCTGCGACTGCCCGGCATGGAACAATGTTGGCAGTCGCTCATCGAGACCAGGCGCGTGGACGGCATGTGCCTGCGCGACGGGCTGCAGCTCCTACTGCAGGCCGAGAGCGAACAGAGGAAGGAGAACCGCAATGCGAGACTGCTGAAGCAGGCCGGCTTCCGCTACCAGGCCACCATCATGGAGACCCGGTTTGACGCAAGCCGCGGGCTGGACAAGAGCAGGGTCATGGAACTGGCCACCTGCGCCTACATAAGGCGGGGAATCCCCGTCGTCATCACAGGGCCTGCGGGAACGGGGAAAAGCTGGCTTGCCACCGCTCTGGGGCACCAGGCCTGCATGCTTGGCTTCAAGGTGCGCTACTACAACGTTCTGAAACTCTTCGAGCAGGTCACCATGGCACGCATCGAGGGTACGCTCACCAGGTTCTTCGGTGGCATGGCCGACACAGACCTTCTCATCATCGACGACTTCGGCATCCGCTCGCTGGACAAGCAGCAGATGCTCGACTTCCTAGAGATGATGGAGGACCGCCATGCACGTAAGTCAACCATCATCGCCAGCCAGCTGCCCGTGGCGAACTGGTATGACATGATGAAGTCGAACTCCACGGCGGCAGACGCAATCCTCGACAGAATCGTGCATACGGCGCAAAGATTTGAGCTGAAAGGTGAGAGTTTGAGAAAAAGATGATTAACTTTGCCGCGAAATCAAGTTAGCAAACTCGTGAGTGACTGATTTTGTCCGATGCAGCTGACTGAATTTCGGCCGACGTAGGCATGCTCCTTTGCAACAGATTCTATATTATCTCTTCTTGATTCTACAAGCTCAGTAACTTTTGTATCAAATTGATTCCTACTATTTGCTTTTTGGGTTTCAAGAAATCTTATAAGAGTATTAATATTTTGTTTATATTCTGTCAAATGTGCAGCAGTAGCAATTTTATCAAACTTTGCTCTAGCTTGTTTTTTAGAAGCTCCTTTAGTTACAGCATCATCTACCCATCTTCGTTTTGCATCTTCTAATGTAGTTAACCTATCATTAAGAAGAGTTTTAAAGTCTTCATTTTTATCTCCTGTTCTTTTCTTTTTTGCTTTAGCATCTGATTTTTTAAGCATATTTTGAAAAACTTTTGGAATATTCTTCCAAAGCTCATTACTTTCTTCAAGAAGTTTATTAAATTCTTTATCAAATGCTTCAGTTATTTCCTTGCTTATTTCATCTTTCTCATCTTTTTTAACACCTAACTTAAGATATTTATTATTAGACTCTCGTTTTACATACAAATACCAATCTACAATACTATCTCCAACCCAATTAGCACGAGTAATCTTTCCATCAATACCTTTATAAATATCAGCTTGAATACCATAAACCATATCAAAATTAAAGCTGGATCCTGTTTGGGAAACCCAATCGTTAGGAACAACAAGTGTAGAACCATAAGCATCATCTATAAATCCTACAACTTTCATCATACAAACAGACTGTTTACCTTCAGTAGGAATACGATAGCCAATAACAGTATCGAGTTTCTTTTCTTTTAATTCTTCTAATATTTCTTCATCGCTCATATTCATGTAATGAGCAGATTTCATATCTATACCAAAATTAGATTTGGGCAACAACACTTCTATATATGGAGCTGGCCCATTTTCTACCCATATTTTTTTGTTATCTAATTTGTTATATTCTCTTTGGTCAATTATTTTACTTTTATAAGTCATAGGGTGAAAATATAGTTCATCAGAATATCCTCCAGTAGATTTATCTGATAGTTTTCTCCAACCTACTGAAGTGGTTTGAACAGTATGGAAACCTGGAAGTTTTTGTCTGGTAATAGAACTGTTAAAAATACTTTGAGCTACAGATTCTAGTTTTCTTATAGACATACTTATATATAATGGCATACGAGGTTTACCATCTTCCAAAGTAACATAGTCTATAAGATTAATATCACATCCAACACGAAGAAGTTCTTCTCTGAATCTATCAAAGAATACTTCTGTATTCAGATTATCTATAAGGCCGTCTTCATTAAGAACTATATTACCATTTTCATCAGTCTTTATATTTAAACTTTTTACAACATCATCATAAGCACTTTTGATATTTTGACAAAAGATATGTATAAACTGCATCTTCTTGTCATACAAATCTTTCAGTTCTTTATATAATGCAGGATTCTCAGTTTCTAATGATTCTGGAGGCTCTGGAATATTATCAACAATTTTTTTCATAATCTGTATACCAGCCTTATTTTCAGCATCTACGTGTTGGTGAGCTTCTTGCTGAGTATAAAGATAATTATAATTAAATGATTGAATAAGCTGTGGTTTCTCTTGTAATCTTCTTCTTACACCAGCCAAATCAACAAGTTCGCAATTATTATCCCAAATAGTTAATACTTCCTCATTAGCAGCTTTACTTGTTTCAACAGTATTAATTTGATCAATTCCTGTTTCTTTCATAAAATTATATACTGCTTCAAGTTCTGTTCCCCGAATAAGTCTAGGAACTAAAACAAGTTCTGCATTTTTAATCTGACGAGGAACTTCCATATCATAATCTTCATTATAATAATGGTCATAATAAAAGTTCTTTTGAATCTGAACAAAAGCTTTTAAATCCGAAGCAGTTATAGGTTTACTTTCATCCATGATTTTATTTATTAATGGAAGATGTTTTTTAAGTTGACCTCTAGCTGCAATTCGTCTAATCCATTCTTCAAATGTTATATAAGACTGAGCATCATTTACTTTAGTTCCTTTAAAGCCCTCTACCATTTCTTGAGCTTTTGCATCAGGAACTCCTGCTGTTTTAAGCATTTGTTTAAGACGTTCAACTGTTCCTTCATTATCTTTAACTTTAGAGTTCGCAACTGTAATAGCTTTAAAAGCAGGTTTTTGTTGAACATTTAAACCTAATGATGTAAGAAATTCCTGAACTGTAGGAGAATTTTCTTTGCTACTTATTCTTCCAGAATTTAAATACGACCAAGTAAGAGTAGCACTACCTTCATCTTCTCCAAGATAATCAGCTATACCATAAGGTACACCACTACCTTGAATTTCTTTTGCTCGTTTCAATAAATCTTGAGCACTCTTATAAAATTTAGAACTACCTTCAAAAATATCATCAGAATGGAAATAATGTATAAGATAGTTAAGACCAAAGTCAGCAATAGCATCTTTACTTACATCAGTATTATGTATAAAATCTTTTTTGGCCATTATAGCATCTTCAACTTGATTAGTATAATCAAGTATAAACTGAGATAATTCCCTATCTAATGCTTCATTTTGTTCTCTTGTAAGTTTTATATCTACAACTTTGCCATTAGCATCTTTTTCTGTATGTAAGTAATTACCTTCAGTTCCCCCGTAGAGGAGATTGATTACACCTCTCTTACCTTCTCCTTCTACGGGCGGTTTAGTTGAAATAAGACCTCCAAGATAATTCTTTGGCTTTACTGTTTCGTTACCATTTTCATCAACGACTGTTTCCTCTAAAGTAAAATGATTAGTTTTGAATACTTGTCCACCAAGCTCATAATTTCCTACATCACCACTTAAAACTTTACCATCTTTACCTGTATGATAATTTGCAAAACCTATAGTATTATCTTTATTCTCTCTTACTTTTATAACTTTATCAATACCTTTTCCGCCATCTTTAGAATATACATGACCGTTTTCATTTTCAAAATAATAATCTATAGCTTTAGCACAATCAAGAAGTTCTTGCTTAGCAGCAAGTTTTAAAATTTTAAATACTTGATGATTTGTGTTTACTGCGTAAGGTGCTCTATTATATTTAACTCCTCCAACAATAATATCTTGAGTTAAAATACGATCTTTGATATAAGTTTTTAAACCTTCTTGATATTCTTTATGTATTCCTTTTTCAGCTCCTTTTGTCATATTTAAAGCACTCAACAATCTAGGAGATGCTAAATATGGATTTCCTTTTTGGCTAACTTTATAATCACCAACAAATATATAAGCTTTTTCTACACCGTTAATTATAATGTTTACTCTAGCAACAGCTTTAGTTCCAGTTTTATCTACATCTAATTTTCCTTCTGAATTAAGTATATCATCGCTTACTCTAACATGATTATCTGTTCGAAGCCAAATAACTTTTCCTTCTTTTCCACGAATTATATTTCCAACATCGTTTATTAAATCATTACTGTTGTCATATTGAGCTGAACCTTTTAAATTTTCATTCACTGATTCAATAAAAGGTTTAGCAGTATATTCTGGAGCAAAAGTATTAACATCTTTTAAAATGTCTTTAGTTGTTTTTTCAACATAATCTTTATCTGCTAATTCAAATAAACCATAAGTACTATATCGCACACCACGAATAACAAAGTTTTTTGGAGCATCAGATGGAGTTCTACAAAAATAATTAGCAGTCAATAATGTTGTATCTTCTGTAATTGATTTTGCATAAACACGAGTGGTATTATGATAAGCCATATAGGCAGTAGGCATATAAGCACCTTCTCCCATATCTTTATATACACAATTAGTGCCTTTATCAAAAAAGCTACTTCCATCAAATAAATAAACTCTTAGAAGATTTTCAGCTTGCCTTGTTATTTCTAATGTTCCATCAGTATATTTTTTAAATATACCATAACTTATGATATTCCCATTGTCATCTTTTTGCTCTAAAAGAATAGAACTATATTTATATTGAGTGCCATTGCCTAATTTCTTTTTACCCCAACGTTCAAGAGCTTCATTTCTAAGACGATTTGAAGCATCTCTGTAATTATTTTGAAATAGTTTAGCAATACGAGTTATGTAACTATTATTAATTACATCAGATGAATTATTTCCATATACGTTGACGGAATTGAGTTGAAGTCGTACTACACTATATGGCATAAGTGCATTAACTAAACCTAAACAGTCTCCTATAAAGTCATCAGTAAGAAAATCTTCACTATAAACTTTTCTATTATCTTCATATTTCTTTTGACTAATGTATTTTCCATCCTGTTCTAAAGATTTATAATAATGATAAATTCGTTTTGCTTTAGCTTTTCTATTTTGAAGATCAGCAAATGATTCTCTAACACCTGTAGTAGTTTTTATTATTGCTAATGTCATATTCATTAAAGCAACATAGTTAGAAGAAGGATCTAGAACATTATACCTATCAACACTTGAATAAATATAAGTTCTTATTGCATTTTCATCAATAGATGGAAAATACATTCTAAGCAATGTATTAAGTGTAGAAATACCTTTTTCTAAACTATCAGCTTTATCTTTATCGCTTGCCTTTTTATCTTTTATAGCCTCCTTTATTGTAACCAAATTATCAGATAATTCATAAACATAGGGTAAATCTACAGACATTGTAGTACTTCTACCATTAGCTAATAAATTATAAAGCATTGTAGAATATCTATCGCTTCTTTCATTTGCTTTAATTGCTGTTGTAAAAGCACCATTTACACGAAGCTGCATCTTAGATATAACAGTTTTTGCAAATACAGTTCTAAACTCAGTAGCAAAATCTTTGTCATTTTCTAAATCATCAGCAAGTTTAGTAAAGCACTCGAAACCTTTAACGTGTTTTGCTACTTCTCTAATAGCTTTTATTGTTGAGTTCATAGTTCCAAAACTATGACTTATAGAGAAAAGCATAGCTGTAACTTCTTTTGCATTCATTCTATCAGCAATACCAAATCTATTATTAGTATCATACTGATATCTGCCATCTGCTTTATTTGGAGATTTCAAAATTGGAAGACTATCAAAATAAGTAGAAATACGTTGACCAAGATGCATAGTAAACGTACTATATTCTCCAAAATGATTCAGTTCACCAAAATAGCTATCAAATGTATCTTCATCTACTGTAACATTTCCATCTGAATCTACTCCATTATCTGCTTTATTCATATTTGCAGCCATCATAACAACCTGAGTGTCAGCATCTATAGTGCCTGCTCCACTTATAAACTGAAGTTTAGGAGAAGCCATAGCTCTAACCATAAATTCGCTACCAGTATAAATATCATTTATATATTCCAGATATACTGCTATTACATTTTGATCTTCTATTGTAAATGAATCACCAAGTTGCTCTTTAAACCATTCTGCTCTTTCTATAGGAGCTTTAGGCATAATATCCTTCTTGTATTCTTCTTCGACCTCTTCAGCAGAAGCATTAGCTTTTTTATTTACAAGTCTTTGATCTGCTATACGTTGAAATATTATTCTAATCCATTCTCTTTTAGCATCTCCTATATATGTATCTATAGCATTTTTTGTAGGTATTTCTCCTCTTTCATCATAAGATCTAAAAACATCCAATATTACATCAGAAAAGTGTCTAATACCTTCTTCTCTATCTTTAACAGAACCATAACCAAATATGTTAGCTTTATCTAAATCAGATATAAGATTAGGTTTAATCTTTTTAAGTTCACAAAAATCTTTAATATGTTTTGCTAACTTATTACTTTCTTCTTCATCTTCTGTTAATATATTTATATTAACTTTTTGTTTAGTCAAATAATCTTTAAATTCTGCTGTATAAGTTTCAGTATCAGGATTTAAAATTGTTGCAACATACGTATTTATAATACGTGAACTTCTACCAACAAGTCTTTCAAGAGCTTGAAAAACTTTCATATTTTTACTAGTATCTATACTACAAATCATATTATTTACAAATATAGTTAATCCAACCTTTATGAAAAGAAGTTTGAAAATGTAATTATATAGACAAATGTTCTTTCACATATATTAGCGACTAATCCTATCACAAATATAACATGTTTTCATCTTTTCACCAAATTTAAGCTCTTTATTACGACAGGAACAAGGAATAAAAAATTTAGGGGATGTAGAGGAAGGTTATTTTATCGCCATTTTCATTCTTTTCCAACGGTTTTCGGACATTTTTTTTGCCTGTTTCCGCTGTCTGTCCGAAATGCTGACCGCTGTCCGAACCTTTCCGCACAAAAAAATCACCTTTGCTTGCCACGCCCATCAAACCGCCATAACTTTGCCAACGGAAAAACGAAGAGACGGCGTCTCGACAGCAAAAACGACAGACGCGCTCCTCGGTCTTCCACAAAAAAAGGAAATAAAAAACAAAGTAATAACAAAAAAAAGAAAGGAAAAAAGAAATGAAAAAGATAATGTTA
>JAEEGH010024372.1_pt1 | contig 12216 bp, 18 predicted proteins | sample 9134181 | NCBI WGS metagenome assembly JAEEGH01 (sample SAMN16246544, study PRJNA631951) | gut metagenome | biome: gut microbiome; feature: rumen; material: DP-attached | host: Bos | place: Iran: Karaj | collected 2018-10
GACGGAGTTGAATGTCGGAGACGGGTTCGTGGGCAACTCATTGCCTACCTATTTCTTCTGCAACTCGGCAGATGCCGACGGCACCCGCACCGCCTCGCTCAGCAAGAGTCTGACGATCCGATGCACCCAGAATAGCGCGACCTGGCTGGCTAAGACCACTCTCCGCTGGATCCGCAGCGGTTACAAGAACAAGACTGCAATCAAGGTTACCATGATTGACGACGCTACCGGAGCTGAACTCAAACCCACCTGGGCGGCTAATTAACACGTGTCAGCATATGCCTGATTACCGGCAATAACAAGAGCGGTGAATTCTTTTATTTTTTACCGAATAATTGTTATATTTGTAGCATTAACGAATAATTCAAAATAAAATTGATATGAATATCACTCCAAACGCTCAAAAGTATATCGATCTTGAAGACCGTTATGGCGCCCACAACTATCATCCGCTTCCGGTAGTCCTCACCAAGGGCGAAGGTCCCTTCCTCTGGGACGTTGACGGAAAGCGCTATTTCGACTTCCTGTCGGCATACTCGGCAGTGAACCAGGGTCATTGCCACCCCAAGATCGTAAAGGCCCTCTGCGACCAGGCGCAGAACCTCTGCCTAACCTCCAGGGCATTCTACAACGACTGCCTCGGACCTTATGAAAAATTCGCCACCGAATTCTTCGGCTACGACAAACTCCTCCCGATGAACTCGGGCGCAGAAGCCGTCGAGACCGCCCTCAAACTGGCGCGTCGCTGGGGCTACAAGGTCAAGGGCATTCCCGAGAACGAGGCGCTGATCGTGGTCTGCAACGGCAACTTCCACGGCCGCACCATCACCATCGTCACGATGTCTTCCGACCCGGACAGCTACGGCCAGTACGGTCCGTTCACGCCGGGCTTCATCCAGATTCCCTACAACGACACGGAAGCGCTGGCCAAGGTGCTTGACGAGAAGGGCGACCGCGTCTGCGCGATGCTCGTGGAGCCCATCCAGGGCGAAGCCGGCGTCTATGTGCCGTCCGACGGCTATATCAAGAAATGCTACGACCTCTGCCACCAGCACAACGTGCTCTTTGTGGCCGACGAGGTCCAGACCGGTATCGGCCGTACGGGAAAGATGTTCGCCTGCGACCACGAAGGCGTCCGTCCGGACATGATCACCATCGGCAAGGCCCTCTCGGGCGGTGTGCTTCCCGTCTCCGCCGTGCTGGCAGACGACGAGATCATGCTGACCATCCTGCCGGGTGAACACGGCTCTACCTTCGGCGGATTCCCGCTGGCGGCCAAAGTCGCCGTCGCCGCCCTCGAGGTGATCCGCGACGAACACCTCACGGAGAACGCCGCCCGCCTGGGCGAAATCTTCCGCAGCGAGGTGGCGAAGATCCATTCCCGCTTCATCAAGTCGGTGCGCGGCAAGGGTCTGTTGAACGCCGTCATCACCGAACCGCAGGACGGCATCGAAGCCTGGGACATCTGCCTGAAGATGGCCGAAAAAGGTCTGCTCGCCAAGCCGACCCACCGCCATATCATCCGGTTCGCCCCGCCGCTCGTCATCACCGAGGCGGAACTCCGCGAAGGCATCGGCATCATCAAGGAGGTCTTCGAAAATCTGTAATTTAACCATATTCTATGAAAAAAGCTCTCTGCTTGATCCTTTCACTGTTCGCGTTCCTGTCTGCCTTTGCACAGGAACCCGTGGACGCGACCCCCGAAAAAGGGGATTTCCGCGCAAGCATCGGTTGGGGCTGGTCGTTCGGAATGAACTTCGACGGAACGGACGGCCATACCAGGCCTATCATACCCTTGAACATCCGGGCTGACTACACCTTTCTGACATTTGCGGACGGACAGGGGTCCATAGCGGCCGGCGCACTCTTCGAGTTCTGCCACTATCAGACCTGGTTTACCCGGGATACCTACTCCAACGGAAACGTCAAGACCACTCACACTTGGACCAACGGAATTCTGGCCGCCGAAGCCACTGCACGCTATTGTCTCTGGCAGGACTTCGAGGCTTACGGTCGGGTTTTCCTCGGCGCAAATCTGCAGCTGGGCTATACAGAGGAGTATTCCGACGAATCGTATGCCAACATAGTGCCCCACACAAACGGACCTGGTAACTCCGGAGCTTTCGGCCTCATTGTCGGTCTCGACCACTTCGTCAGCGAGCACATGATTATCGGCATCGAAGCCGGACTCGGCTGTTACACCACTCTCGGTTTCAGCCTCGGCTACAAGTTCTGACGCCCCACCCGCTGTGACCATCCTAGCTTTGGCGGCCAACTCGCTGACATACAGTAACTAACGCAAAGTACTGGTACCGTTTTGGGGTACCAGTACTTATTGTATTCGTCTCAGGCTTAGCTACTTAACTACCAAAGCCTACTTTGCGACAGCGGCGGCTTTGCGGCGGCAGGCGGCGAGCATGTCGTCGATAACGGCCTCCATATCCCAGACGGGTTTCCAGCCCCACTCTTCGCGGGCGCAGCTGTCGTCCATCTGATTGGGCCAGCTGTCGGCGATGGCGGCCTTGACCGGATCGACGTTGTAGTCGAACGTAGCGTCGGGGATGCGTTTCTTGATGGCCGCGAAGAGGATTTCCGGCGTGAAGCTCATCGACGCGATGTTGAAGCTGTTGCGGTGTTTCAACTTGGCGGGATCGGCTTCCATCAGGTCGGTCACGGCCTTGAGGGCGTCGGGCATGTACATCATGTCCATGTAGCTGTCGTGGGGCACCTCGCAGGTGTAGTGGTGGCCCGGCTTGATGATCTCATAGAAGACCTCGACGGCATAGTCGGTGGTGCCGCCGCCGGGGAGGGCGCCGTTGGAGATGATGCCCGGGAATCGCACGCTGCGGGTATCCACGCCGAAACGGGTGAAGTAGTAGTCGCTCAGCAGTTCACCGGTGACCTTGCAGACGCCGTAGATGGTATTCGGACGCATGATGGTATCCTGCGGGGTCATGTCGTGCGGCGTGCTGGTGCCGAAGGCGCCGATCGAACTCGGCGTGAAGACCGAGCAGCCGAACTCCTTGGCAATGTTCAGCGAGTTGAGCAGGGCGCCGATGTTGATGTTCCAGGCCACCTGCGGCATCTTTTCTCCCGTAGCGCTCAGCAGGGCCACGAGGTTGAAGATGGCGTCTACCTTGTACTTCTTGACGGCGGCGGCGAAGCCCTGGGCGTCCGTGGCATCGAGTTTCTCGGCCACGCCGAAGGCACGCATCTTTTCTACCTGCTCGTCTTTGAGGTCTGCGCTGATTACATTATCTTTACCGTACAATTTCTGGAGGTGGGGCACCAGTTCGGTACCGATCTGTCCGCCCGCTCCAACTACCAGTATGCGTTTCATAAAAGGCTAAAAATGACTAATTCCTTGATTGATATCCGCCGGATCGGCCGCGAAAACGGATTCGTCGATTCCGGCGCCGCAAAGATAGCAAGTCTGGGGGATTATTGTGCGTTTTTTGAGAAATATCTCGCCGACGGCTGCCAGGCCGGAATGACCTATCTGGAACGCAACCTGGACAAGCGCGAAGACCCGGCAAAACTTGTCCCGGGCGCACAGTCCGTGCTCTGTTTTCTGGCCCCCTACGGCCCGGGAAGCCAGGCGCCCGACGGCAGCCGCATCTGCGGCTTTGCCCAGGGCGACGACTACCACAAGGTGATCAAGGACCGCCTCTATGCCGTCATGAGCCGCCTCGCGGACGAGGCGGCGGCGCGGGGGCTGCCCGCCTTCAGCGGGCGTCCGTTCACGGACAGCGCGCCCCTGGCGGAGCGCGCCTGGGCCGCCCGCGCCGGCCTCGGCTTGATCGGGCGCAACGGCTTCCTGATCTCGCCGGAATACGGCCTGCGGACGTTCATCGGGGCCATCGTCTGCAACCTTCCTGCGGAGATATTCATTCCCCATCCGCCCTTGAAGGTAACTTCCTGCGGCGACTGCGGACGCTGCGAAAAGGCCTGCCCGACCGGGGCGCTGGAGAACCGCAGGGTGGATGCCCGCAAGTGCGTCTCCTATCATACGGTGGAATCGCACGACGCCCTGCCCCGGGATTTGAACCGCGAAGGGAGCCTCTTCGGCTGCGACCGGTGCCTGGAGGCATGTCCCTGGAACCGGGACATCGAGCCCTGGCCGGAATTCCGTTCCCACCACGAACAACTGGAGCGGATGACCGCCGACGACTGGAATCATCTGGACGAAGCGGCCTTTGACGAGGCCTTCGGCACCTCCTCCCTGACCCGCGCCGGACTCTCAAAAATCAAGGACAATGCCCGATAAGGCCACACCGATCCTGATGATGGGTTCCTGCTTCTCCACCGAAGTGGGACAACGCCTTCAGGAGGAGGGCTACGACGTCACGCTAAACCCCTTCGGGATTCTCTTCAATCCTGCTTCCATCGCCCGCTCGCTGGAGCGGTTGGAGAGCCGCGAGCCGTTCACGGCAGCGGACGTTATTCCGCGCGAAGGCCAGTTCTGCTCTTTTCACCATCACGGAAGTTTCCGCCGGCCGTCGCCCGAGGCCTTTCTGGAGAACGCCAATGCCGCCCTGAAGGCCGGTGCCGACGCTTTCGATGCAGCGCATACCGTCGTTCTTACGCTGGGCACCGCCTGGATCTTCCGCCATATCGAACGAAATCTGATCGTCTCCAACTGCCACAAGGTTCCCGCCCGGGAGTTTGTCCGCGAGCGGCTCTCCGTCGAGGAAACCGTCGCGCTGCTCGCCCCGGTCATCGCCCGTCACGCTGACAAGCGCTGGATCCTGACCGTCAGTCCTGTACGCCACCTGGCCGACGGCCTCCACGGCAACCAGGTCAGCAAATCTACGCTCATTCTCGCCGCCGACACGCTGGCAGAACGGTTTCCCAACGTCGAATACTTCCCTTCCTATGAGATCATGACGGACGAACTCCGAGACTGGCGCTGGTGGGCCGCCAACCATACCCACCCCGCCCCCGAAGCCGTCGAAATCATCTGCGACCGCTTCAAAGCCATCCTGTAAACAAGCAGGCCGGGCCCCGAGGGGTCCGGCCTGTTGTCCGTAAGGGAAAGACGACTACTTGCCGCCGGCCTTGCGCGGAGCTGCGACCTTCTTGACGGGAGCAGCCTTGGCCGTTGCCTTGCCGGTGCTCTTCGGAGCTGCCTTGGGAGCAGCTTTCTTAGCCGGAGCAGCCTTCTTGGCAACAGGCTTCTTGGCGGGAGCAGCCTCTGCAGCGGGTGCCTCAGCAGCAGGTGCTTCTGCTGCGGGAGCCTCTGCGGCCTTCTTCGCGCCACTGCGGCGGGTAGCGGCCTTCTTGGGAGCTTCCTTCGGAGCGGTAGCGATCTCGTTGAAATCGACGAGCTCCATCAGGGCCATGTCAGCGGCGTCACCTACGCGGAAACCGGTCTTGAGGATACGGGTGTATCCGCCCGGACGGTCTGCGATCTTCGGAGCGACGACACGGAACAGCTCGGAGACAGCCTCTTTCTGCTTGAGGTAGCTGAAGACGACGCGACGGGAGTGGGTCGTATCTTCTTTGGACTTGGTGATGAGCGGCTCGACATACATCTTCAGGGCCTTCGCCTTTTCGACGGTGGTTTCGATGCGCTTGTTCAGGATCAGCGAGCATGCCATGTTGGCGAGCATCGCCTTGCGGTGACCGCTCTTGCGACCAAGGTGGTTGATTGCTTTATTGTGTCTCATAATTACTGTTGTTCTTTGGATTCGATGTTATACTTGCTGATGTCCATGCCGAAGGAGAGTTTCAGACGGTCCACGAGCGCATCGATTTCGCTGAGCGACTTCTTGCCGAAGTTGCGGAACTTCATCAGTTCGCTGCGCTGGTGGGAAACCAGGTCGGCAAAAGTTTCGATGTTGGCTGCCTTGAGGCAGTTGAGTGCGCGGACGGAGAGCTCCATATCGGAGAGCTTGGTGAGCAGCAGATGACGCATCCGAAGGTCTTCCTCGGTGATCTCGTTGCTCTCAGCCTCTGCGGTGTTCTCGAGGGTGATCTTCTCGTCGGAGAACAGCATGAAGTGGTAGATCAGGATACGGGCAGCCTCCTTGAGGGCATCCGCCGGGCTGATGGAGCCGTCGGTGGTGATCTCAAAGATCAGCTTGTCGTAGTCGGTCTTCTGCTCCACACGGTAGTCTTCCACCTTGTAGTTCACGTTCTTGATCGGCGTGTAGATGGAGTCGATCGCGATGGTGTCAACCGGTGCGTTTTCCACTTTGTTCTCCTCAGCGGGCACGTAACCGCGGCCCTTGCCGATGCGGAAGTCCATGCGGATTTCCACATTGGGTTCCATCGAGCAGATGTGCAGCTCGGGATTGAGGACAGAGAAATTGGAGAGGCTCTTTGCGAGATCGCCGGCCTTGAACTCTTGCTTGCCACCGACAGTCACGGTTGCCACCTCGCTGTCGGCATCCTCGATCATTCTCTTGAAGCGGATCTGCTTCAGGTTGAGGATGATGTCAACAACGCTCTCGATCACGCCGGGAATGGTGTCGAACTCGTGGCGGACACCGTCGATCTTGATCGAAGTGATGGCGAAACCTTCCAAAGAAGAGAGTAAGATGCGTCGCATCGCGTTACCGATGGTCGTACCGTATCCCGGCTCCAACGGGCGGAATTCGAAACGGCCGAAGGTATCGGTGGAATCGAGCATAATTACCTTTTCCGGTTTCTGAAATGCTAAAATTGCCATATCGATTCAGTTTAGCGATTACTTGGAGTACAACTCGACGATCAGCTGTTCGTTGATGGTCTCGGGGATCTCTGCGCGGACCGGCATGTTGGCGAACTTGCCTTCGCACTTAGCGGCATCCCATTCCAACCAGGAGTACTTGCCCGCGCTGCGGGACAGGCTGTCCTGAATTACTTCAAGGCTCTTGGAGCGCTCGCGGACTGCAACCGTATCACCGGGCTTCACGATCGCGGAGGGCACGTTGCACACTTCACCGTTGAGGGTGATGTGGCAGTGCGAAACCAGCTGGCGTGCAGCTGCGCGGCTCGGGGCGATGCCCAGACGGAAAACGATGTTGTCGATACGGGACTCGAGCAGGAGGATGAGGTTCTCACCGGTACGACCCTTCATGCGGTTCGCCTCAGCGTAGAATCTGCGGAACTGACGCTCGAGAACGCCGTACATGTATTTCACTTTCTGCTTCTCAGCAAGCTGAATACCGTACTCGGAAGTCTTCTTGCGCTTCTTGGCGAGGCCGTGCTGTCCCGGAGGGTAGTTCTTCTTCTCAAAATACTTATCCGCACCATAGATAGGCTCGCCGAACTTGCGGGCGATTTTGGTCTTAGGACCTGTGTATCTTGCCATATTGTTAAGACTTTAAATGTTACGAATAATTAGACTCTGCGGCGGCCTTTGGGGCGGCAGCCATTGTGCGGAAGCGGCGTGACGTCGACGATCTCGGTGACCTCGATACCGGCTCCGTGCAGTGCGCGGATAGCGGATTCGCGGCCCTGGCCGGGACCTTTGACATACGCTTTGATCTTGCGCAGACCGAGGTCATAGGCGACCTTTGCGCAATCCTGTGCAGCGACCTGTGCAGCGTAGGGCGTGTTCTTCTTGGAACCGCGGAAGCCCATCTTGCCGGCGGAAGACCAGCTGATGACCTGTCCTTCGCTGTTGGTCAGCGTGACGATAACGTTGTTGAAAGTCGACGAAATATGGGCCTGACCATAAGCGTCAACCTTGACAACCCTCTTTTTGCTTGTTGTAGTTTTCTTTGCCATAATCTAACCCTTATTTAGTTGCTTTCTTCTTGTTAGCGACCGTCTTCTTCTTGCCTTTACGGGTACGGGCGTTGTTCTTGGTGCTCTGGCCACGGACGGGCAGGCCGAGACGGTGACGGATGCCGCGGTAGCAGCCGATATCCATCAGTCGCTTGATGTTCAGTTGAACGGTGGAACGAAGTTCACCTTCAATCTTGTATTCGTTTGCAATCTTGCTGCGGATTGCAGTGATCTGATCATCGGTCCAATCCTTCACTTTGGTATTGACATCGATGTTCAGTTCGGTAAGGATCTTTCTCGCGGAGCTGCGACCGATTCCGAAGATGTAGGTCAGACCTACTTCTCCACGCTTGTTGTTGGGTAAATCAACACCGGCTATACGTGCCATAATCTATTTTTTACTTTTAATGTTTACAAAATTAAAAAATCAACCTTGGCGCATTTTGAATTTCGGATTCTTCTTGCAGATGACATACAAGCGGCCTTTGCGCTTCACGATTTTGCAATCCTCACTACGCTTTTTAATGGATGTTTTAACTTTCATGGTTATTGTTTTATTATTTGTATCTGAAAGAAATGCGACCTTTAGTCAAGTCGTACGGAGACATTTCGACCCGCACCTTGTCGCCGGGCAGGATCCGGATGTAATGCATGCGCATCTTGCCGGAGATGTGTGCGATAATGGTGACACCGTTGTCGAGCTCTACGCGAAACATGGCGTTGGAGAGGGCTTCGACGATGGTTCCTTCTTTTTCGATGAATGACTGTTTAGGCATACTGTATTGACTATTGGTTCTTTTCGATGAAATCAAACGTTGACAAGACTTCGGGAGCCTGATGGCGGATAGCCACGGTCAGCTCGAAATGAGCGGACTTTTTGCCGTCCACCGTGCGGATGCCCCAGCCGTTGTCGTCGAGATAGATCTCTTTCCGTCCGGCGTTGATCATCGGCTCGATGCAGATGACCATGCCTTCGCGGAGCTTGACCCCATGGCCCTGACGGCCATAGTTCGGGACCTCCGGGCTCTCGTGCATGTTGTGCCCGATACCGTGGCCCACCATCTCGCGGACGACCGAGAAGCCGAGGGCTTCCACATAGCTCTGAACGGCTTCGCCGATATCCCCGGTCCGCTGGCCCGCCACCGCCTTGCCGATGCCCTTGTAGAGGGACATCTTGGTGGCTTCGAGCAGGGCGCGGTCCTCGTCGCTGATTTTGCCGACGGGGAAGGTATAGGCGGAATCGCCGTAGAAACCGCGGTACTTCGTGCCGCAGTCAACCGATACGATGTCCCCTTCCTTCAGCTTGTACTCCGAAGGGAAACCGTGGACGACCGTATCGTTGACCGAAATGCACAAAGTATAAGGATATCCGTCATAACCCAAGAATCCCGGCTCGGCGCCCAGAGAGCGGATGTATTTGTCCGCAATCCGGTCGAGCTCCATGGTAGTGATACCGGGAGCGATGTTGCGTCCGACCTCCGCCAGTGTCTTAGACACCATCAGAGCGTTCTCGCGCAACAGAGCAATTTCATCTTCGGTTTTGATCTTGATCATTGTCTGACTCCTTCAAGATTACATCCCCGAACGGCCCTTGAGACGTCCCGTCTTCATCAGACCGTCGTAGTGACGCATCAATAAATGACTCTCAATGTGCTGCATCGTATCCAGGATGACTCCCACGAGGATCAGCAGCGAAGTGCCGCCGTAGAAGCTTGCAAACTGGTTGTTTACGCCCAGCAACCTTGCGAATGCCGGCAGGATCGCCACGATGGCCAGGAATATTGACCCCGGAAGCGTGATGCGCGACATGATGGAATCGATATAATCGGCCGTCTTCTTGCCCGGTTTGCATCCCGGAATGAAGCCGCCGTTCTTCTTCATTTCTTCAGCCATGTTGGTCGGGTTCACGGTAATAGCGGTGTAGAAATACGTGAACAGGATGACCAGGATGGCGAAGACGAAGTTATACCAGAATCCGGTGGTATTGTTGAAAGTAGCTGCCAGACCCTTGGTGGCGTTGAAGCGGCCGAAGATGATCGGGAAGAGCATGAGCGCCTGCGCGAAGATGATCGGCATGACGCCGGCTGCGTTGATCTTCAACGGAATGTACTGGCGGACACCGCCGTACTGCTTGTTGCCGACAATTCTCTTGGCATACTGTACCGGTATCTTGCGCACGGCCTGCACGAGGGCGATGGTAGCCACGAACACGAAGAAGAGCACGATCAGTTCAACGATGAGCATCAGGAAGCCACCGTTCGTCTGGCTGAACTTTTCCGTGAGTTCGAGCTTCAGCGCCATCGGGAGACGGGCGATGATACCGATCATAATGATCAGGGAAATACCATTACCAATGCCGCGGTCTGTAATTCTTTCACCCAACCACATAACGAACATCGTACCTCCGATCAGGATCAGTGTGGCCACAAAGCCATACCAGCCGGCGCTCATCGTGGTAACGAATGCCTCCGGAGGGAGGGTCGTGTGCAGGCTGGCCATGTAAGCCGGGCCCTGGATGAGCAGGATCACGATCGTCAGGTAGCGCGTATATTGATTCATCTTACGTCTGCCGCTCTCACCCTCGCGCTGGAGGCGCTGGAAGAAGGGGAACATCACACCCAGAAGCTGGATGACGATGGAGGCGGAGATGTAAGGCATAACGCCGAGTGCGAAGATTGAAGCATTACCGAACGCACCGCCGGAGAACATGTCCAACAGACCTACGAGGCCCGTCGAAGCCTTGCTCTGGAGAGCGGCGAGCTGGGAGGCATCGATACCCGGAAGCACGACGTAGCTACCCAGACGGTAGACGACGATCAGCAGGAAGGTATAGATGATCCTCTTGCGGAGCTCTTCAATCTTGAAGATATTGGCGATTGTTTGGAAAAAGCGTTTCATAGGAATCGGTTAGAGTTTGGTTGCAGTGCCACCCTTCTCCTCGATCTTGGCGATAGCTGCAGCGCTGAAAGCGTCAGCCTTGACTTCCAGTTTCGCGGTCAGTTCACCCTTTGCAAGGATCTTGACCAGGTCGTTCTTGGAAGCGAGACCTGCGTTAATCAGCACGTCCGGGTCAATGACAGTGACATTGTACTTGTCGCTGACAGCCTGGAGAGCAGAAAGGTTGACGGCTTTGTATTCCACCCGGTTGGGGTTCTTGAAACCGAATTTCGGGAGACGGCGCTGGATAGGCATCTGACCGCCTTCGAAACCGATCTTGCGGGAATAACCGGAACGGGATTTTGCACCGTTGCTACCACGGGTAGCGGTCTTACCGTGACCCGAACCCGGGCCGCGGCCGATTCGTTTCTCGCTTTTGGTTGCGCCCTTTGCAGGGGCGAGCGTATGAAGTTTCATGTTGTTGTCCTCCTTTACTTAACCTCTTCAACCGTAACCAGGTGAAGAACTTTTTCAATCATACCTTTGGTAACGGGGGTCACCTCGACCTCGACGGTCTGGTGTACCCGGTGGAGACCCAGGGAGACCAGGTTAGCGATCTGACGCTTGGTAGCGCCGCTGCGGCTCTTGATCTGCGTAATTTTGACTTTTGCCATAATCGTAATCTCCTTATCCGTTAAAAACCCTGCTCATCGGAATGCCGCGGAGACCTGCAACCGTGTATGCGTCACGCATTTCTGCAAGTGCTGCGACAGTAGCCTTCACAAGGTTGTGAGGGTTGGACGAACCTTTGGACTTTGCCAGGACATCGCTGATGCCCACCGACTCGAAGACGGCGCGCATAGCACCACCAGCCTTCACACCGGTACCGGGGGCTGCCGGTTTCATGAATACGCGGGCACCGCCGAACTTGGCGGCCTGCTCGTGCGGAATGGTCTGCTTGCTCAGCGGGATGCGGACCAGGTTCTTCTTGGCGTCTTCAATACCCTTGGAGATCGCCGTGGTGACTTCGTTCGCCTTGCCGAGGCCATAGCCTACGACACCGTTTTCGTCGCCGACGACCACGATGGCAGCAAAGCTGAAGTGACGGCCACCTTTGGTGACTTTGGTGACGCGCTGGACGGCCACCAGGCGGTCCTTGAGTTCAAGGTCCGTAGTCTTTACTTTCTTAACATTGATATCTGCCATAGTGCTTAGAATTTAAGGCCACCCTCGCGGGCAGCGTCTGCCAGACTTTTAACTCTTCCGTGATAGAGGTAGCCTCCGCGGTCGAATGCGACGGTGGAGATTCCCTTCTCGATGGCACGCTCTGCGATCGCCTTGCCGACGACGGCAGCTGCTTCAATACCGGTCTTGCCCTTGCAAGCTTCGACAAGCGCCTTGTCGTTGGACGAAGCGGAAGCGAGGGTCACGCCCTTGGTGTCGTCCACTACCTGGACGTAGATCTGTTTATTACTTCTGTACACCACCATGCGAGGCCGTTCGGCCGTACCGTTGACCACTTTGCGGATCCGGTGATGGATTCTCTGTCTTCTTTCTGATTTAGTCAATGCCATAACTTGATCTCCTATTATTTAGCAGAAGCACTCTTGCCGGCCTTGCGAC
>JAEEGH010024373.1_pt1 | contig 12215 bp, 10 predicted proteins | sample 9134181 | NCBI WGS metagenome assembly JAEEGH01 (sample SAMN16246544, study PRJNA631951) | gut metagenome | biome: gut microbiome; feature: rumen; material: DP-attached | host: Bos | place: Iran: Karaj | collected 2018-10
AATCCTTCTTTTTCTGTAACCATTATTGAAAGAAACGATAAACTTCTGAAGAAAGTTAGTGTCACAGGTAATGGTAGATGCAACTACGCGAATATGGGTAGTTTAGAGAATAAATACAATAATCCGTTCGCTAATCGAATCATTGAAAACTTAAAACCACAACAATTAGTGGCCAATTTCGATAGATTCGGCATCCATCCAACTCAAATCGATAATTTAATCTACCCTGTCTCTTTAAGCGCTCAGACAGTCATTTTGATGTTAAATAAACGCCTTAACGATTTAGGTGTATCAATTTGTCTCAATGAAAAAGTTTTAGATTATCAAAATAAAGGCAACAAATTCATCATTAAAACCGATAAAGAAGAGCACGTCTTTGATAAAGTGGTGTTTGCTGCGGGCGGAAAAGCCTATCCTCAGCTCGGTACAGATGGTGGTGTTTTAGAGGTGTTGAGACAACATGGTTATCAAATTGAGACATTATCGCCATCATTAAGCCCATTAAAAGTTAAAGAAAACACGAAGAAAATATCTGGTCAAAGAGTCAAATGTTTAGTGTCTTTATTTAATAAAGGTCAACTCTATTATTCTGAAGAAGGCGAAGTCTTATTTAAGGATGATGGATTAAGTGGCATTGTTATTCTTAACATTTCACAAAAGATCAATGAGATTAAAGATAAATACAATGTCAAAGTAGTCTTAAATCTCGTTCCTAATAAATCCAATATTAAAAAAGACCAATACGAAGAATATGTCCATCCTAAAGTAGCGGCTTATCTTCTAGATAATAATCTTGATATCAATGCACTTTCATTTACTTTTAAAGGCTTCTACGATTATAATGTCGCAGAAGTAAGCCATGGTGGTCTTTCCTTAAAAGAAATCACTGATGGTTTAGAATCTAAAAAAGAAAAGGGTTTATACTTTGCTGGCGAACTCTTAGATATCGATGGCATGTGTGGTGGCTATAACTTAATGTTTGCCTTTGCCTCAGGAGAAACAATTGCTAAAGCAATTAAATAAATATGTTTACGAAAAATTACGTCATTTCTAATAACGATGTGGACTCTAACTTTGAACTAAAAGTGTCCGCTATTTTTAGGCTTTTTCAAGATGTAGCGATGCTTGCTACTAAAGACTCTAAAGTCGATTCCATGTCTTTAAGTCAAAGAAATATCGACTGGGTCATCACTCGTATGATGGTGGATATCAAACGCCTTCCTAAATGTGATGAACAAATCTGTGTTTTCACTTATCCAGGCAAAGATATGGCGATGCTTTATCCAAGATATTTCTTTATTACTGATGCTAAAGGAGAGATTATCATTCGTTCTTCTTCCATTTGGTGTTTGATTGATAACGACACTAGAAAAGTCATTGTTGATAAAGAAGTGATTAGTAAACTTCCAGAAGAAACTCATGAAAGTCAACTTCCTTTCCCAGAGAAGATTTCCTTACCAATGAATCAAAGGTTCTTGGAAAGAAGAGTCATTCATTATAGTGATTTGGATTTTAATACTCATATGAACAATGTAAGATACATTGAACTATTAATGGATACCCATGATTCTGCATTCCATAAAACGCACCAAGTTAAATCAATTTCATTAAATTATCTCAAAGAGATAAAAGAAAAAGAGGCTGTTGATATTTCTTCTAACGCCTCTAATCCGGAAATAATTACTGTATCTGTTGGAAGTGAACTAGCGTTCTTAGGCAAAGTTACTTATTCTGATTAGCTTTATCGTAATTAGCTTTGACTTCGACAAGCATTTGTTCCATACGATTCATACAGACTTCAAAATCAAATTGCTTAATAAACTCTTGGTATTTCACTGAGAGTTTTTCTTTTTCTTCTTTGTGTTCAATCCAATAATCAATGTGATCGGTTAAATCCTTAATATTACGAGATTTATATAAGCATCTATCATCAATAGCGAACTTTCTAGTGGCGCTTTTTTTACTGTCAGCGATAACTGGAACCATGCCACAGGCAATCGCTTCTAAACATGAGATGGCTTCGATTTCAACGATGGAAGTGTGAACGTATAAATCGCCCATCCATAAAGCATCGTGTAATTCCTCATGCTTATATAACTTTTGAATTGGAGGATTAGTGAAGTTAAGCTTCTTGATGAGCTTCATTAAATACTTTCTTCTTGGCCCATCACCAGTTAGCATAATTTGAATATCTTTCTCATATTTGGAGCGTTTTACCGCGTATAAAAGCTCTTGTTGATTCTTTTCTTTTGATAACCTACCTGACATGATAATGACAAATTTGTTTTTTAAGTTATCTGGACGTTCAACTTTTTTAGGGTAGAAGTACTTAAAATTGACCCCATTTGAGATGACATAAGCAGGGACATTTTTCTTGTTGTATTGCTTAACGTAATCTCTAATAAATTCGGTTGGATAATGGACGCCATCAACTTTGTTAAAATAAGTGCTCCATAAGTAAGAATAAGTGGCTTTATTAACAAGGTTAGACGCCATTAAAAAGATGTGAGAAGTAAAGTTTTCCGCTTGCATATGGAAGCCAGCGGTAAAAGGAATTCCGTTTTTATGACAGAACTTTAAGGCTTTTTTAGAAGCGCTAAAAGGCACTAAGCCATGCACGATATCCGCGTCTTTACACGCTTGATAAATAACGGTTTTATCGCCTCTAGCTAAAGAGACACCATTCTTTTGTAAATAGCCGTTAAATGGTCCGACATTTAAGGTTCTTAAGATGTAATAACCTTGTCTTCCCATCTTATCTGGATCAGGACAAACGACCTTCACGGTATGGCCTTTTTCAGCCAAGGTATTAATTAAGTTATAAGCGGCTAGTGAGGTACCGTTATTAGCCTCACCAAGCACATCACAAACAATTGTAATATTCATAGTTATTGACCTCGTAATTCTAATTTAATTAATAGTGTGTTTTAAAACAAACTACTCGTTTAAGATAGGCTCTACTAAAGTAATCAATGATTTCTACTAGTTGGATATAGGGGAGTGTAATCTTATTTTAAAATGACTTTGTGGAAGGCTTTTTTGCCCTTCTTAATCTTGATTGAATCTTTTAATTCGTTTGGGCTTAATCTAAGATTAACATCGCTGACCTTCTCACCGTTAATGGAAATACCACCTTGATCGATTAGTCTTCTCGCTTCACCTTTAGAAGCCGCTAATTTAGTTAAGACTAATAAATCTAATAAACCGATACCTTCAGCGTATTCTGCTTCGTTTAATTCGGTAGTTGGCATATTAGCGTCATCACCTTCACCAGAGAATAAGGCACGAGCCGCATTAAGAGCTTTTTGTGCTTCTTCTTCACCATGTACTAACTTGGTGATTTCAAAGGCTAAGATTTCTTTCTTTTCGTTAATTCTATTGTCTGGCCACTTTTCCATTTCTTCGATTTGTTCGACTGGAATAAATGTAATCATCTTAAGACATTTGTTGACGTCAGCGTCGTCCACATTTCTCCAATATTGGAAGAATTCGTATGGACTGGTTTTTTCTTTATCAAGCCATAAAGCGCCTTTCGCAGATTTGCCCATTTTCTTACCTTCACTATTAGTTAATAAAGGAATAGTTAAGGCGAAAGCGTCTTTACCAGTTTTCTTTCTAATGAGCTCTGTACCAGCGAGCATGTTGCTCCATTGATCATCGCCACCAAATTGCATGTTGCAGCCATATTTTTCATGTAAATAATAGAAGTCATAAGACTGCATAATCATGTAGTTAAATTCTAAGAAAGTTAAACCTTTTTCCATTCTTTGTTTGTAGCATTCTGCCGTTAACATTTTATTGACGGAAAAACACGCTCCAACGTCTCTTAAAAGATCTGTATATTTTAACCCTTTTAGCCAATCAGCGTTATTGACGCAAATGGCTTTATCTGGACCGAATTCAATGAAACGTCCAATTTGTTCTTTGAAGCGTTCGCAGTTATGAGCAATTTGTTCTTCTGTGAGCATCGCTCTCATATCTGTTCGACCACTTGGATCGCCCACTAAACCAGTGCCGCCACCTAAAACGACGATTGGTTTGTTGCCTGCTAATTGAAGTCTCTTCATTAAAACTAAAGTCATAAAGTGACCAGCGTGTAATGAATCAGCGGTTGGGTCAAAACCAATATAAAATCTCGCGCCACCAGAGTTGATGAGTTCTTTAATCTCTTCTTCATCTGTGACTTGAGCGATTAATCCTCTTCTTTGTAATTCTTCATAGATTTTCATAAATGAACCTCCTAAAAAATAAGCCTCTATTCCAAAAACATGGAACAGAGGACGAATAATCGTGGTACCACCTCTATTTAGATAGCTTTCGCAAGCTATCCCTTAAGTGTACGTGACACATACGCTATTTCGGGCGTGCCCGGCTTCCCTACTAAAGTTCAGGTCGCAGCTCTGGAATGTATTCGTACTTCACTAGTTTTTGTCCTTTCACCAACCGGACGCTCTCTAGAAAACCTCATGAAGACTACTTGTTTCCTTCATAGCTTCGGTTGTTATTATAACAAAGCAGTTTCAGAAATAAAAGTTTACAATAAATTAAATTTTTGTAAAAAGAATTATTACTGCATTGTGATTACTATAAATCTTATATAAAATATAAAGTTAGTATGGCAAAAAAGGAAAAGAAACCAAACTATAAGGCTAGACTATTCTCTTTTGAATATATTTGGCACGACATTATCAAATGGCTTGGCTGGTGGCAGTGTCTTCTTTGGTATCGCATCAAGAAATATTACGATGGCCCAGAAGCCAAGAAGAGAATTAAAGGTGGCGCGATTGTGACATCTAACCACGTTGGTTTTTCTGATCCATTTGTCCTTCAATGCACCGTCTTGTCTCGTAGGTGGCATTTCTTACATATGACTGATTTAATCAAAAACAAAGTGCAAGGTTGGTTCTATCGTAGAGTTTTTCTCTCTTACGCCATCGATAGAGATAAACCATCTTTAAAAACAATGAAAATGCTAAGCGAATACGCTAAAGGCGGAAACCTCATTGCCCTTTTCCCAGAAGGACATATTAAAAGAGACGACAGAGTCGATGCCTTTAAGGGTGGTGCGGTTTTAATCGCTTATATGAGTGATAGACCACTGATTCCTATTTATCATAAAAGAAGAAAAAGTGTCTGGAATATGACTAGAATGGTCATTGGCAAATCATTCAACATCAAAGAAATGATTGGACCAGTCTTAACACAAGATAAAGTCCAAAAGGTTAGTGAAGAACTTCATCAATATGAACTACACTTACAAGAACTATGTGAGGAGAAAATGAAAAAATGAAAATCTTATTTAAAGACGCTCGCATATTGACAATGGCTAATGAAAGCATCGTTGAAGGCGATTTAGTGGTCGTTGACAACCGCATTGCCTACATCGGTAATGATTCGTCTTCATTTGCTCCTTTTGATCGAGTTATCGACGTTAATAAGAATCTTTTGATGCCAGGCTTCAAAAACGCCCACGCTCATAGCGCAATGGTATTCCTGCGCGGAAAAGCGGATGATGTCGTCTTACAAGATTGGCTCTTTAGAATCGTTTTTCCTAGAGAAGAAAAACTAATCCCCAGTGACATATATCACTTAAATAAAGTTGCTTACTTAGAATATTTGAGTAGTGGTATCACCGCTTGCTTTGATCATTACTATTATCCATTAGAGGGCGCGAAAGCCGCGGAAGAAATTGGTTTCCGTACTTTACTCCTTGCCACATATGACCAAAAGTACACACGTGGTGAAGACCTCTACCGCAATTATCATTATTTCAACGATAAGAAGGACGGCTTAGTCCGTTACACAATTGGCTTCCACGCTGAATATACAACTGATAACGAATTATTAAAGGGAACAAAGGAAACTCTAGCAATGTTGAAGTGTCCTTTCTACACCCATATTTCTGAAACTAAAAAAGAGGTGGAAGAATGTAAGGAAAGACATGATAAAACCCCAGTTCAATTCCTCTTTGATGAAGGCTTATTTAAATATGGAGGTGGTGGTTTTCACTGTGTCCATTTGACTAAGGAAGAAGTTGAAATCTTTAAGAAGAACAAACTCAGTGTCATCTCTTGTCCTGGTAGCAATCTCAAATTAGCGTCCGGAATTGCGCCTTTAACCTATTTTTATAACGAAGGAATCAACATTGCATTAGGCACAGATGGCCCTGCTAGCAACAATTCTTTAGATATGTTTAAGGAAATGTATTTAGCTGCGACACTCCAAAAAGTCTTAACTAATGATCCAATTTCTATCCCTGCTTTTGAGATTTTAAAAATGGCGACAGTTAACTCCGCTAAAGTCATGGGGCTTGATGAAGCTGATATCTTAGCCCCTGGTAAATACGCTGACATCATCATGATTGATTTATATAAGCCAAACATGCAACCACTTAACAATATCGTCACTAATTTAGTGTACGCAGGAAGCAAAGATAACGTCATGATGACGATGATTAATGGTCGCATTCTTTATGAAAACGGACAGTATTTCTTAAACGAAACCAAAGAAGAAATTTATGCTAAAGCGGAAGAAATTGCTAGCAGAATTGAAAAAGAATTATAGAATATAAAAAGAGAAACTTTATGGCAGTATTAAAAAAAGGTTTTTGTGTTCATTGTCAAGGAGAGGAAAGACTCCGTATTTTTAATGTCAACAAAACAGCGGAAGTCTGCTATTGCCCACATTGCACAACTCCAATGCCGCCAAAGGACGCCATTGAGAATTATCGTGATTTAATTTCTCATCATTTAAAGAACGCTTCTAAGTATTTATTCGAAACAACAGAATACCTTTTAGCGTATCAAACATTCGCTCATATCATCGACTTAGATGATACCGTGAAAGCGGCGTACTATGGTCGTTTATTGGCCCTTGTCCATCTTTCTACGTTAAGAACTAGTAAGATTAACTTTGCTCATATCATGCACCGTCAAGAGATGAAAATCTTCCATTCCGCGGACATCTGCGTGGAATATTATCACTTCTTAGTGCTCCTTCTTGATGCCTTAGATACCTATGAAACAAAGATGAAAAGACGTCTTACCAATCGTGGTGTTTTCTATGACACGGATTGCGTTTCTTTATATTTACAAAGACTCGATGAAATTCGTAGTTATAAAGACTTTGTCTATGATGAAGCCAATTATTTCATCGATATTAAATCAAATAACAATGATGAAAGTTTCCAAGAAATCGTCCAACGCGTCGAAGAAGATGATAAGAGATATGAAGAAATCTTCAAAGAGGAATTCGTGACCGCGAATGGCATGACCTATAAGTTCGTTTCTATGGGCCACGATAACATTCCAAGTATCGCGATTGATTCTAAAGCGCAAGCGCAAAAACAACACCGCGGAAAATCAGTCAACTTATATCCAAAAGATAATAAAAAATCACCAATTCGTGATCAGATTTATCTCAATAATATAGTGCTCGCTAGATTTGTGGCAGCCTCTTTCCCAGTGGCTATTGTCTTGCTCGCTGTGGCTATTGGAGATATCGTTGCCGCCTTGTTCATTCCAAATAACGCTGTCAAGATTTCATTCTTCATTATGGCTGCGGTTGTGACATCAATCTCCCTCTTATTATTTATCCTACACTTCTCGTGGAAAAATAGATTGAAGAGAACTTATTATAATGGTACAAATCCGTTTATCTTTAAGTAAGTAACGAGTTTTTTAAGCGCTTTAGCACGGTGAGAAACCGTGTTTTTTTCTTCGTGCATTAAAGCAAAACAAGTGCCGGTTTCTTTACTGATAAAAATCGGATCATAACCAAAGCCACCTTCACCCATTTTTTCTTTAGCAATTGTGCCTTCTGCGATGCCTTCAAACACTAATGGTTTATCTTCGACATTTAATAAAACGATGTCGCAGACGAATCTGGCTGAACGGTCCTCTTTGTCTTCTAATCTCTTTAAGATTTCTTTTATTGCGTTATCGTGCCCACCCATAGAGGCAGCGTAACGTGCACTATGAAGACCTGGTTCATTGTTTAAAGCGGTAATTTCTAAACCTGAATCATCAGAGATAATTGGCATAGATGTTAGCTTTTGAACAGCCTTTGCTTTAATCAAAGCGTTTTCCGCATATGTCTTACCGTTTTCTTCGACATCTTCTAATTTGCTCGCTAAATCACTAAGACCATAAACAATAATCTTATAAGGAGTTAAAATTTCTCTTACTTCTAAGAGTTTGTGTTTATTGTTCGTGGCTAAGATGATTTCGTAATTCATAATCTTACTTATAGTAAACTATTTTTAATTTATAATAAAGGACGATGAAAGAATTTTTAAACAAATACAAATGGACAATTCTTAAGACTTTAATAGTGATAGTCGTCATTGTTGGCATCGCTATTGGAACTTATTTCATATTGCGAGCAGCGGGTTTTACCACGAAAGAAGACTTCATTGATTTAAGAGATAAAGTAGGGGATAACGTTTTCTTTTGGTTTATCATCGCCGGATTACAAATCATTCAAGTTATCTTTATTCCGGTCACTAATCAAATTATCACTGTGCCAATGGCTTTAGTGTTCAATAATGAATTATGGAAAGTTCATCTCACATCTTGGTTAAGCATTTGGTTTGCCACTTTAATCCTTTATTGGATTGGTCGAGTGGGTGGACCAAAGATCTTAAAATGGATCTTAAATGATGAAGAACAAGTGGAGAGATGTACCCGTTGGCTTAATAAAGGTTGGATATTCTATCCAATTTGTATGCTTTTACCGATTCCAGATGATATTTTAACCACCTTAGCAGGTACCGCTAAACTGAAGTTTTGGTTTGTTGCATTGTGTGCGTTCTTCACACGTGGCATCGATACTGCTTTTAGCGTTTATGGTTATGGCTATCTCACCAAGTTCTGGTGGGGTTGGGTCATCATGATTGGTGGTACTATTTTCATGTTTCTTCTTACGTTCTTTTTATGGAGATACGACAAGAAGAAAAAAGAAGCCGAGACATTGCAAGAGAGCGAAACTGTCGAATGAGATATCTTTTATATTATTAATACTCCATTTTCATGTATAATGAAAAAATAAGGGGGAATAAAGATGAAGATTGTACTTAGGATTTTTAACTTAGTCATCATGGCGTTAGCCGCTTTAGCCACAGTCTTCCTTTTTGTCTCACCAACCGTTTCTTTCAAATCTAAAGTGTGCGTTGATGTTCCAACTCTCGCGGAGTTCGTGCCAACCACACCTTATACTGAAGACTTGGACGTTGTCGCCTTATTAGGTACAGATGAAGTTCAAGTGGGTGTCAAATTCACCTTAAGGTTTGGTGATACTAATAAAGTGATGAATGGGGATAGAGACTTCGTCAATGAAGGCTTAATTGGACCAAACATCTCAGATATCGTAGATATCTTGCACGAACCTGTTAATTTAATTACTGAATATTATGTGAGAACCTTCTTAAAAGGTTTAATTAAAGATGAAATCACTATTCAAGTCGACCAAGCGAGACAAAGATATAGTGACGCGACTGAATCAACCACTGAAGAGATTATGGAAGAAGTGGGTATGGATGATGAGTATTTCAATAACTTCACATTCGCCCTTTATAGAGCCGCTGATCAAGAAGATGCGACAGTGGACTCTGTGACACAAGTTTTATATGACCAAATCGATGACGCCTTAGCGAAAGCTGATGAATCCGGTATCGTCGATACATCTGGCTATACTGAAGAAAGCAAAGCAGCCTTAAAAGAAGACGTAGTTAATAATTTAACTGAAATGCAACTCATCAACGATGACGGCACAGTCAAACGCATTAGTTTGATGTCTTTCAACTATCTAGCCAATTATTTAAAAGATGAACTACAAGGTAAAGTTCCTGATAGTGAATTAGAAATGAAAGAGGATGAAGATGATTACGTCTTTGCCTCTCGTTTACTCCGCCTATTTGTTTATAACAAAATCCCTGATAACGCTTATACAACAATGGGCTATATCGCCCTTGGCCTATATATCGCCTTATTTGTCTTCGCGGCAAACTGGGTCTTATTAATTGTCATCACCTTATTTAGAACATTATTATCTAAAAAACCTTGGACAATCTTTGGCCCTTGGTTCTGGTTCCTTGGTGGTCTTCAAATCATTCTAGGTTTCACTCTTACCTATTTAGGTAAAATTGCCTTACCATCCGTAGATATTTCCGCTTTGGTAAGCATGTTCCATTTACCAATTAGATCGTTATTAATTGCCCCAAGATCATTTGCTTTGATTCCATCAATTATCTATATGATTATCGTGCCTCTAGCGATTGTTTATGGCTTTATTAAACGTCGTGTACGAAGAGAAATAAGAAGAGAACGTGAGGAGGAGGAAGATTAATTATGAAAAAGAGAAAAACTTTGTTTTTGACATTACTATTTACCGCATTCATTGGTTTATCTTCATGCCAAGCTTTATTTAGTGATGACGATATGTCTATTTATAATAGCTTCAACTCCATCGTCTCCATTCCTAAATCAGATAACCAATCTTCCGGCAGCCGTGCTGGTGGTGCAGCAGCGCAAGAAAACGAAAACACTCCAGATGCGTATTGCTTTAAAAACATTTCCTATGTGACAGATGAACACATCCTTAACACCTATAAAGAAGGTGGGGTTAACCAAAACGAATATGTTGTTAACAACAACGAGGATTATCCCGCTAATAAGAGCAGCAATAACTACGATTTATATGTGCCAAAAGGTATTAGCAAAACAAACAAGCACACTGTTGTCTTGTTCATCCATGGTGGTGCTTGGGTCAGCGGTTTCAAAACCGATGTTAACGAATACGTCTATGAGTTCTGTAATCGCGGTTATATCAGCGCTACCATCAAATACTCTTTATTAAAGAGAACAATGGATGATTCCTCTTTATCCATCTTCCGTAACCTAGATGAAATCGATGCTTGCATCGGCTCCATTAAATCAGTTTTAGAAGAATTAGGCTTTGATACCTCAAAGACAAACTTAGTTATCGGTGGTGCCTCTAGTGGTGCCCACTTAACTATGTTATATGCCTATAGTAGAGGTAGTAGATGTCCTCTTCCAATTAAGTTCTTAATTAACGCTGTTGGTCCAGTCGATATCAAGCCAGAAAACTGGAAGAAATTTAATAGCGCCACTGATGAAGTCTTAGATGCTGGTATTGATTATGATGCTATTAATACCCAAATTGCTAACGGTAATATTGGCAAATTAAGAGTTATGGATGTCGAAAGTGCTGATCCATACTATTGGAATGATTATCAAACCATGCGTATCGCTAATGGTATGTGCGGCATTCCATTCTCCACAATTGAGATTCAAAACACCACAAACGAAGATAAAGAAGAAATTCTTTATCCTAACGAGGCTTCTGCTTCCATGCTTAAAGCGGGTGGTGGTGAGGATTTAGTCTCGGTCACCTACTGGATGACTGGTTCCACAAGAAAATATCCAGTTGTCTGTGCCTATGCAGGTAAGGATAGTGTGGTGGGTATTGCTCAATTCGCTAAACTTGAAGACGCGATGATTGAAAACTATATTCCATATGACTTCGTCTATTTCAGAAACGGTAACCATACCGATATTACTAAAGAAAAAGATGAAACCAAATATAACGAGTTTGTGAATAAGATTTTGACTCGTTTAGCCGCTATCTAATCAACAAGAATAAAAAAAGAACAGTGCAAAGCACTGTTTTTTATTTAATCTGGAGCAAGTGACGGGAATCGAACCCGCATAATCAGCTTGGAAGGCTGATGTTCTACCACTGAACTACACTTGCAGCAAGCGAAAATGATTATATATCATTCGCTCACTGAAATACAATAAATTATTGATTGATGAAACCTAAGAGTTGGTTTTTGTTTTGATAGCCTAATTTGGTATCTTTTCTTTCGCCATCTTTAAAAAGAATGAGAGTTGGGATGGCTTGAATACCGAATCTCGCGGCTAATGGGCCGACTTCATCAACATCGATCTTTAAGACTTTTAAATTTGGATTTTCTTCGGCGAGTTCTTCTAATAATGGTGAGAGCATTTTGCATGGTCCACACCAAGTGGCAAAGAAGTCAACAAGGACTAGACCTTCTTTAACTTCATTATCGAATTCAGCGACTGAATTAATGTGCTTTAACATAGTTAATCTCCTTACATCATGTACATAATTGCGTATATAGCGTATATGATTATGAGGTGCAGTGGGTAATAGATATAACTCCCATACTG
>JAEEGH010024374.1_pt1 | contig 12214 bp, 11 predicted proteins | sample 9134181 | NCBI WGS metagenome assembly JAEEGH01 (sample SAMN16246544, study PRJNA631951) | gut metagenome | biome: gut microbiome; feature: rumen; material: DP-attached | host: Bos | place: Iran: Karaj | collected 2018-10
CCAGTTTGGTTCATTACTATTAACAAACCATTTAATACATGAGAATCCTTTTTTATTCACTAAGAAATCTAATGTATCAGCGCTGATTTTGGCCCAGCGGATGTCGCTTGTGACTTCATCCATCATGTTCCAAACATCGCCATATAAAGAACCAATAACATTCCATGCGCCAAAGGCGACATCGATGTCATGGGTTTGACAATACTCTAAGATATCGAGCATGCTCTTAGCGTATTTATTTGTGTAATTATAAGTCCAAGTATCATTGGTCTTATCATAATCCCCTTTATCATCGAAGTTTTGACAGAACCAGTCATAGTTAATCATTAATCTGATTCTTGCTGCGCCTAAATGATCCATATGTTTGAGAACTAAGTCCCAACCCCCTTCAATAAGTTTGTCGGTGTCTTCGTAAGCTCCCCATTCCACGCCTAAACCACCAAATGATTCTTGGTTGATATCTTCGTGGAGGAAATATACTTCTTCTTTATCCGTGACTTTTCTTTTGCCTTGTGAACAAGCAGATAAAGAGAGAAGTCCCACAACACCTAATAGAGCAATCTTTAAGGGTTTAATCATATTAGTATCCTAAAGCATCGTTGATTTCTTTTAAGACTCTATCCCAAACGGAACCGAATCTGTTCTTGAATTGATCAACTGTCTTAATGTCCTTGTTGTAAACATATTTCATAACATCTTGTAATGCGACTGTTCTCATGTTGCCAGAATTCAAGGCTTTTTCTGGTGTAGTGAGCCACATTACTTCTGTTCTTTCTTTCAAAACTTTTAATTCATTATGTTCAAGAGCCTCTTTCATTTCAGCGTTCCAACCATTTAAATATGAAACGGCGTCTTGATCGGATAATGGGTCTTTGGCTAAGGTATCATATCCTAATGACACTAAATATCTTAAATACCTCGCACCATTGGATTTTTCAGCATATTGACCATTTTGATCTTTTGGCCATGCTTCTGGTTTGATTTGAATATTACCATCAACGATATCGTAGTCATATCCTTGGAAACCGTAGACGGAGAATGTTGTTCCTTCTTCACCTAATAACCAATCAAGCATATCTAAAACGAGTTTTTGTTTTTTATCTGAGATTCTGTAATCGAATAATGTCATAGAGAACCAGTTGTCAGTGCCTTCTAATGCATATTTGTTATCAGTTCCTCTGATTTTGGCAATTGCTAAAGCATCGTCTAAAACAAAGCTTGTATCAGAAGCATTGGTTTTTCTTAATTGAGTTTTCAATGCGATAAAGTTGGAATAAGAAAGGTTTTCATATAAAACACCAACTTGGTTGCTGTAATATCTCTTATTCATATCACCATCAGCGGATGAGTTTTGTCCTGGATGATACCAACCATTGGACATGAATTCTCTGGATTCGTTTAAACCGTTGATATATTCAGGTGTTGTGTAGTTATTAACATATTTATTTTGAGCACCATCAAATGCAAAACAGTGTGGAACTTGTTTGTAGAAGTTTGTGATGCTTGGGAAGCCCCATTCAACATCCGCCAAAGCATATCTATTGCTAGAGGCTAATTCCACTCTGAATTTTTCTAATAAAGCTTCAAATTGAGGCCAAGTATATTCATCATTTTCTTGGTAAACGCCCCACCTCTTTGCCCAGTCTCTTCTATAGATATAAGTGAATGGAGAGAATGAGGTGCTATAGTCGGTTGTATCTTTAGCAATTGGAATGCCATACAATTTACCGCCAACTCTTAAAGCATCAATATTTGATGTATTATCGATCATATTTTTAATGTTTGGCCATGGAGATAAATCATCTGGCAAAGCTTTGGTTAGTTGTTCTTCTGCCCAGAACTTATAAGTTGATGAGTAGTTATAGCTATCGACATTAGCATGGAAAATGTTTTCCATATTCATACCGTTGATAGAGCCAGTAACTTGGGTTGTCCAGTTGGACCAGTCGTAACTAGCAAAATCAAATGTGATACCAAATTTCTTTTCTACTTCTTGTAAGTATCTGTCACCGCCAGCATAAGCTCCGAAATATAGATTTCTCGCAGAAACGATAAGTTTTCCGTCTCTATATCTGTCTATAATCTCTCTTTTACACCCTGTAACGGTGAGTAGTCCGAGCGCCATAGTAGCAACTCCTAATAGTAAGATTTTTTTGCGCATAGTTAATCCTCCTTAACCTTTAATTGCACCAACAACGATACCTTTCACGAAATACCTTTGAAGGAATGGGTAGAAACACATCATTGGTATGATTGTGAAGAAGATCGCCGCCATCTTTACACTTTCTGTATTAATTTTGTCAGGATGTGGGTTTTCAATAGCTGACGATGAAGTCATAATTACATCCTGTAAGACTTGTTGTAATGTTTTAATATTTTGCGAATGGTTGAACAACATACCGTTATACCAGGAGTTCCAGTTACCAACAGCGAAGAATAAACCGACTGTTGCTAACATTGGAAGGGATAATGGTAAGAAAATCTTCACAAAGATTTGAATGTCGTTCGCACCATCAACTTTCGCGCTTTCTTCGAGCTCCTTTGGTAAGGAAGCGAAATAGTTACGCATAAGGAACATATTCCATGTATCAATTGCACCAGGAATAATCATGACCCAAATGGTATCCATCATACCTAGTGAACGAATCAAAATGTAGTAAGGGATCATTCCGCCACCGAAGAAAAGAGTGACTAAGATCATATTCATAACAAAGTTCTTACCTAACCAGTCGGTTCTACTCATCGCATAACCAGTAATAACAGTGAAGAACATTTGATATGTGGTACCACCAAATAAAAGAATTAAAGTGATACCTAAGCCATTCCAAATCTTTGCATCATTAAAGACATTGATATATGCCTCGAATGTCACCTTTGGAGTGTAGAGCAATGTTGGATTGTTCGCATAAATCTCTTCAGGGGTGATGGAAACGATAAATAAATAATAGAATGGGAAAATAATAGCTAAAGCAAATAATCCAAGAATAATGCAAAGGAAAATATCCATCGTGCCAAACCTTGCGGAAGGGCTAATTTTTTCTTTTCTATTCAAAGGGAGTCTAGCAATACCAACTTTTTTCATTAGATGATACCCCTTTCTCCAAATGCCTTGGCGACTCTATCTGTGAAAATAACAAGGATGAATCCAACAACAGATTTAAATAAGCCCATCGCGGTGCCTTGGCCAACAGTCATAGTAGATGTAGCAATATTCATTTGATAGATAAGTGTTTCAAGGATTTGCACTGAATCAACAACTAAGCCGTTACGTAATGCGGAAGTCATATTAAAGATTTGATCAAAGCCCGCTCCTAAAACACCACCAACAGACATAATTAATAAGAAGATTGCGGTTGGTTTAACGCCTGGTAAAGTAATGTGCCAAATCTTTTGTAAACGAGAAGCACCATCAATATCCGCGGCTTCATATAAGTCTGGGGAAATACCCGCCATTGTAGCGATATAAATAATGGAACTCCATCCTGCCTCTTTCCAAATATCACTAGAGAAGATTAAGCCAAGGAACATTTTTCCATCAGTAAATAAATTAATCTTTTGTCCACCAGCTTGAGCAATCATATGGTTGATAGAGCCGCTTTCGCTAAATAGCAAAATAAACAAAGCGGCAACAATAACCCATGATAAGAAGTGTGGGAATGTAACGATAATTTGTACGACTTTCTTAAAATATCTCAATCTTAATTCGTTAATGAGTAAAGCAACTGTAATTGCAGATACGAATGAGATAACAACTTTAGTAGTACCAATCATGACTGTGTTCCCAAAAGCTGTCCAGAATCCTTCGTAATGGAAAATGACATCAAAGTTTTCAAATCCAATCCAGTTTTGGAAAATGGATCCAATCAAACCTAAACGAGGTGAATATCTGCTAAAGGAAAGAAGGACACCATACATTGGAACATAGTTAAAGATGGCGTAGAAGATAATCGCTGGAATAATCATCAAGATCAAAAATCTCGAGTTAAGAAAGCGTTTCTTCAACGAGAATTTAAAACTTTGTTTGGTTTTAATTAATACTTTTTCCATATCTATCTGCTGTTCTTTTTAATATAGTCAACAACGCGGTCCACAGTTGTGAAGGCTAAACCGATATATGTATCAGCAGCGCCGTAATATAATGCGATACGGCCTGTTTCCGCGTCGACTAATGTACATGTAGGGAAAATAACGTTTGAAACAAATCCATTTGTCTCGTAGTCCATTTCAGGGGTTAAAAGGAAGTTTTTGCATCTATATTTCACTTTAGAAACGTCGTCGTGGTCCAAAATCATCGCGCCGATGGAATAAACATATCCATTACATGTGCGATTAACACCATGTGTGAAGACGAGCCAACCATCATCGAGTTCGATTGGGACTGGACCGGCACCAATCTTAAGTGCGCACCACCATTCATAACCTTTTTGAGCAACCACTCTATGTTTGCCCCAATAAGTTAAATCCTTACTTTCAGAAAGGAAGATATCACCAAATGCGGTATGACCAGAGTCACTTGGTCTAGAGAGCATGTAGTAATTACCATTAATCTTTCTTGGGAATAAGACACCATTTCTGTTGTATGGGAGGAATGGGTTGTCATATTTCTTAAATGTTTTAAAGTCTTTGGTTTCTGCGATAGCGATTGTTGGGCCATTTAATTCATCACACCAAACGACAAAGTATTTATCTTCAAAAGGGATAACTCTTGGATCGTATTGATAAAGTGTTTCTTTAACTGGATTACCATTTTGATCAACGAATTGAATTCTTTCTTCTTCGAGTTCAAAATGAACGCCATCTTTAGAATGACCTAAATATAAATGTGGAATATCATCGAGATTATCACCACGGAAAACACCAATAAACTCTCCATTAAAAGGCACTAATGCACTGTTAAATGCACGAGCGACTTCTTTAGAAGGGTGACGTTTGACGATAGGGTTACCACTATAACGCCAAAGTGGTCCTTCAAATCCCTTAGGACATTCTTCCCAAGGAATATTTTTAATGTTTTTACCGTTGATAATCTTGCTCATAATACTTAATCCTCTATTTTTCTAATTGATTCGCGTTCTACGAAGTCACACCTAATGGTGATTTCGGCGAATTGTGGTTTATCATCTTGAAGTAATCTGATGATATATAAACCAATTTCATCACCGATTTCTTCTCTAGGAACGTTAAATGTTGATAAGGCGGGATGTGCTTCTTTACCTAATGCAACATTATCAAATCCTATGACCGAATAATCATCTGGGATGGTTTTGCCCATCTTCTTAACGGTCTTATATGCATTAAGAGCAATAATATCGTTCGCACAGACAATGGCGGTTATTTTTTCATGTTCTCTTAACATGTTTTCTAACATTTCATTGTTTGCGTATTGAAGGTCTGAGTTATCAAAGATAATGTCATAACCAACAACACCTTTATTTGCGTTTGCTCTAATACAACCTCTAAATCCATCATGTCTTTCTCTAAAGCTCATCGCATGCATATCGGAGCCGTAGAAACATAGATGTCTATGTCCAGCATCGATAAGTCTTTGTGTGGCTTCATACATGGACATGTAGTTAGAGTATTTAATTTGTGTAACATCCGTGTAATGCATGAACTTCGGATCCATTTCGATAATTGGTTTTTTGAATTTACGAAGTTCTTTGAAGATTACATCTGGATTCTTATGGAGAACAACAAATGCGATACATGAGTTGTCCTTTAAAGCACGAACACTGTCCATATCGATGTTCTTACTTTCGAATACGAAGTATTCAATCTTAATGGAGGAACGATTAAGTGTGGCATACATATTCTTGAGAATTGGTTGCCAGTAATCTTCTTTCATCAAGATAGAAGAAGAAACGATAATCACGACAGATGGTTTTCTCGTGCTTTTAGTGCGTAGTTTTGAGAAGTCGTAGCCGAGTTCTACAGCTTTTTGCATGATCAAATTACGAGTCTCATCGCCTACGTTATATTTGCCCGCTAAAGCGCGTGATACTAATCCTTTAGTAACACCGCACGCGTTAGCAATATCAATAAGTCTGACTTGTTTTGCCATTATTTAATCCTTAATTAAGCGTTAGCAATTGGGGAAATGCTGGAGTAAATAGCAATATTATCGACATAGAAGTATGTGCTATCACCACCCATATCGCCATTACCTTTCATTGGTAAAATGGCAAAGCCATAATATGTTCTTGTGGCTTTAAGTGGGACTTTCACTTCAACCCAGCCTTGGCTGGCATCATGTGGAACTGTGAATTCAACTTCATCACAACTACTTTGTGTAGAAGGTTCTACTTTATTGATGTAGAAAGCCTTGAATTTGATGACATTGTCACGAGTTAAATTTGCTCTGACCCACATTGAAAGGTATGAACCTTTTTCATATGCGGCACCACTGCCATCAGCTAAGTTATAGGAGAGGAATCTCATTTGGTTGCCAGAGTTGTATTTTAATCTCATGGATTTACTACCTGTATGAGCGACACTTGTGGCTAAATCTAAGTAGTCACTAGATCCCATTAAGGACCAACCAGAGCCACCAATAATGGATTGGACACGACCTTGATTACCACCATCATAGAAGTCAGAGAAGAAGTCTGCTCTTAATCCGGTGCGTTGTGTTGCATCAGTGTGGTTATTATCTAAACCTTGACCTGTAGCGGTATATTGTTCGAAGTTATTTAAGATTTTGCATCTGTCACATTGCATACCTTGCATATAAGGAGCAGCTGTACCAGAAACTGCGGATAATGTGAATGTTTTACCAGCATCGTTAGAAACTAATTTAGCAACGAAATCTAAACCGGTTGCGGTAGATGTAATTGTCATGGATTTATCACTACTACCGACGACAACTGTGACTGGGATTTCGACTGGATTACTACCTTGGTAGAATTTAACCATTGATTGACCATCTGGGTTATATTCAAATAGACCAGCATTAATTTGAGTTGATTTAAATGCGAATTGACCAGCGGCAACTTGGAATTTTTCATCGATGATTGTTTGTGTTGGTTCAACACCTAATTCGATTTGATCGAACCAAACAGCGGTTGTTGGACCACCATCTTGGTATTCACCAAATGCTTTGATTGAATAAGAACCAAAGTATGGGAAGAAATCACCAATAGATTGGATATTGTAACCTAAACCCGCTAGCATTGTTTGAACGGTAGCGAATGGATAGCTTGTACCATTGTAATTAATTGTCCAGTTTGCATCATTTGTGCTAACTGTGTATTCAGCCCAGTTTTGTGGAGCTGGTTGTACCATGTATGTCGCGTAAACACCTTTTAAATTAATAGGACCAACGACGACATCTTCTGTGATGTCAAAGGAAAGTGCAAATCTTGTTGCGGCAGCGCCTTTAACAAAGAATTTGACGGATTCAATACGACCTTCGCAATTTAATTTTCTGGTCCATTTGAACCAAGCACCATGGTGCCAAATGTTGGCTTTAACACATTTACCAGTTGAGAATGGATTGTCATCATCTAATACAACTGTTGCGAGTGTATCGACCCAACCATTTGTGCTGTCATATTTTTGTGCGACGTATTTTTCTTGTAAATCAGTGTTGGATTCTTCTTCGCCATCTTCAAGAACAACACCACTTGCTTGTGTGGCTTGAATTAAGATGGCTCTTTGATCAATGTTTCCATCATGATGTACATAGTATTTGTTTTCGTGTTCATCGAAACCTGGTAAAGCACGAACTGTATAAATACCGGATTGAGATGCGTTGATAGAATTGCCTTGAACAGCAACTGGTTCACCATCATCAACTTGGTATTCAATTCCTGCGCCAAGATAGTTGGCCCAAGTAATCACACCTGCGGAACAAGAAATTGGTCCTAAGGCTGTGTAGAGTGTGGAATATGAGAATGAAGCTTGATCACTATTGTTTTTGCTATCTGATGCTTTAGCGACGACTTTGACATCGTATGCTCCAGCTTCAACTTCAAAATCATAGTTTGTTTCTTGAACTGTGACTGCTTCTTCATCATTAACACTAATTGAGTAAGAAACAGCACCTGGAACTGCGGCCCATGTTAAGCCGTTCTTTTCAGCATTAAGTTCAAGTTCTGGTGTGGCAAGTTTTCCTGAATTTGCTCTATTTGGCTCACACGCGATGCATGCGGAAAGTAGCAAAAAGCTTACAGGAAGAAAGCAGAGTTTACTTTTTTTCATATTTTGTACCTCACTAACATAATTACATATTAATAATATTGTAAGGTTTCTAAAAATGGTAAACTTTTCTATTTTTCAGTAAACATCAGCATTTGTTTATTAAAAGTTTTCTACCTGTTTACGGCTTTTTGGTGAAAAAAAGAGCGGTATTCCACCGCCCTGCTTTTAGTGTAAATGAGTTTTTTATATATAACTATTTGGCGAATAACCAATGTAGGTTTTCGTAGTTAGTGTAAGTTTTCTCCCAGCAGTTATGATCGCATTCTGGATAAACTTCTAAAGAGACATCCGCACAAGCTTCTTTAAGTCTCGCATACATTCTCCTAGATTCTTCAGGGAAAACTGTTGTGTCTTGTTCACCATGGAAGATTCTAAATTTGATGTTTTTAATCGCACCGCTATTCCAGTACATTCCACCACCACAACAAACGATTGCTTTGTGGAATAATTCAGGTAAACACATCATTACTTGATAGATACCATATCCACCCATTGAAATGCCTGAAGCATTGAAGTTTGATTTATCAACATCTTCTCTGTTATAGATTTCTTTAACTAAACCTAATAAGTTATCCCAGATATCGAACCATGTCTCTTTATGGCATTGTGGGAATACACAAAAACCATTAGATAATTCGGAATCTTCTCTATCTAAAGCATTTAAAATAACAGATCCCTCAAAGTTATCGAAGTTTGTGCCACGAGAGCCCGCACCATGAAGGTGAAACATCACTGGATATTTCTTTCCTTTAACATAGTTCTTTGGATAATAAAGTAAGTAATGAATGCCTTTAAATTCTAACTTTTCACATCTTGCCATATAAGTTATATCCTTTGTTATTTTCTAATGCCTTTTTAGCGATTTTCACTAGTTCTTTAACTGTTTCTTTACTAACACCTGGAGTAACATCATCATAGCTGTGTCCAGATGGAACAAAACTTGATATATCTAAGTCAGTTCTACCTGTTAAATAGAAGACCCATAAAATACCGGTTAATGTTCTTCCCATCTCATTGAGATGGTATCCATCTCTATCGAGAACATCGCCATATTTTTCTCTCGCTAATCTAATCGCTTCTCCACTTGGAATAATGTATGGAATGCCGCTTCTTTTTGATGCCTCAATATAAGCGGTTTTTATATCATCATCCATACCTTTTTGATTCATTGGATTTGATCCATATCTTTCATGGGAGAAGCTCTTAGAATAACTCCATGTTTTATGTAATAAGTATGTCGCATCACTGTACTTTCTAATCCCTTCCATTAATAAAGTTAATTCTGGGAAGAATGTATTCGCATCAACGGAATCACCACTTCTTTGTTGAAAAGTGATGAAATCATATTTCTTATAATTAAGTCCTTCAAAAATATCACACCACAATGTAGGGTTTCGATTTCCATTTGCATAGAACTCATAAGCTTTGTCTTTAGTATTAAAATTCTTCCAATGTAAATCAATTGGGCATCCACCGATATAAAGGACATGGATATTAATATCTAATCCCGCTGCTTCGGCGATTTGATGTACATAAGTGGAAGCATCCACCGCAAATGAATTGCCAACACACAAAATATTCATATTATTTTAATAACACCTTCACATCATTAATGTGTTCTTGATATGTTTTGTCATTACTTTCAAAATTATCACCACAAATAGATGTATAAATCTTTAATTTTGGTTCTGTTCCAGAAGGACGAACAACAATTGATGTTCCATTATCTAAGAATAACTTTAAGACGTTAGATTTTGGTAAACCATTCACGCCTTTAGAATAGTCAATTTTCTCAACAATCTTATATTTACCAATGGAGGTAAGTTCGTTTCTTACTTTCTCCATAATATCCATCATTTTGTTAAATCCTGATGACCCTTCAAATTCAAATGAATCTAAATAATTAGAGAAATATCCATATTCCTTATAAAGTTCACTAAGTTTACTAATTAAAGACACACCTTGGTGCTTATAATAGGCAAACATTTCGGCGATTAGAAACGCACCATCGACTGCGTCTTTATCTCTTACATATCCACCACTTAAGTAGCCATAGCTTTCTTCAAAGCCAAAGATATACCTTTCTTCTTCGCCGTTAGCTTCTAATAAACCAATTTGTTCACCGATAAATTTGAAGCCTGTTAATACTTCAACGATTTGAACACCATATTTCTCGGCCACTTTCTTAACCATATCAGTGGTCACAATTGTCTTAATAGCAATTGGATTCTTTGGCATCTTGTTATGTTTAATTCTTAAAGAACAAATATAGTCGAATAATAAGACACCAACTTGGTTACCTGTTAATAAGCGATATTCACTACCATCTTTAACAGCGATACCCACTCTATCGGCATCAGGATCGGTAGCGATTAATAAGTCAGCATTATTCTCTTCCGCGTAGCGGATACCAACTTGCATTGCTTCTCTAATCTCAGGATTTGGATATGGACAGGTTGTGAAATTACCATCTGGTTCTTCTTGTTCTTTAACGACAATAATGTTGTTAAAACCAGATTCTTTTAAGATTCTAGTGACTGGTTTTAAACCTGTGCCATGAAGTGGAGAATAAATAATCTTCACTGATTTATCTAACTTCTCATCAACGAGTAATGATTCTTGTTTTACTCTATTGATGAATTTTGTATATAAGTCATCAGAAATGATATTAATCATTCCTTCTTTAATAAAGGCATCATAATCACCGTGTTTTGGATCATCGAAAACATCTAAAGCGTTAATTTCACTTAAGATATCCGCGGCGGCTTGTGTGGTGATTTGGCAACCATCACTACCATAAACTTTATAGCCGTTATATTTACTTGGATTATGACTTGCTGTCACCATGATACCTGCGGAGCATTTTAATTCTCTAACAGCATAACTAAGACATGGAGTTGGCATGAGTTCTTTATAGATATGTACTTTGATACCATTCGCCGCAAAAACTTCGGAAGCAATATGAGCGAATAATGTGGATTTGATTCTAGAATCAAAAGAAACAGCAATACTTGGATTATTAGGGAATCTTTTATTTACATAGTTAGCTAAGCCTTGAGAAGCCTTTCTCACCATGTAGATATTCATTCTATTAGTACCCGCACCAATGACTCCTCTAAGTCCACCAGTGCCGAATTCTAAGTTACGATAAAAAGCATCTTCAATCTTCTTTTCATCATTAGAAATATCTTTTAATTCCTTAACTAAATCTGGATCTTCTGTCGCACATTTGACCCATCTTTCGTATTCTTTTCTAATATCCACCATATAGGTATCCTCCGTATCACCGATATTGTATACCAAGCATATATGCGTGTTTACTGAATTAATGAGATTTTTTACTTTGTTTACTAATTATTTTTTGGAAGAAATTATAAATATTTCTTCTTCCTTAATGTTTACTATAACGGTGGGACATTCACCACCAATTTGGACATCATAGATGACTTTATCATCGTTATCTAAGCGCACATCATAAATATATCCTGGGCATACTTCACCACGATATTTAAAACGGACGGATTCACCAATTTGATACTTTCCGTGAACTTCTACTTTTTTCTTCTTTTTTCTAAAGAAACACATAATACATATTTATAATCTCAAATTTTTGTTACTTTTTCTATCTTTCTTATTTTCTCAGTAAATAAAAAGATTTATCATTATTTCATATATGAAAAAACTACCATTCGACAACAATAAATATTTAACTATACAAAGAAAAAATATTTTAGATCGCATTTCTAAATTTGGCGACAAATTGTATTTGGAATTCGGTGGCAAATTATTTGATGATTATCACGCTTCTAGAGTGCTTCCTGGTTTTGAACCAGATAGCAAACTTCAAATGCTTTTAGGTATCAAAGATAAAGCGGAAATCGTCATTGTTGTTAACGCGAATGATATTAGTTCTAACAAAGTTAGAGGAGATATTGGTATCACCTATCAAGATGATGTTTCTAGACTTATTGATACATATAACAATGTTGGATTATAGGTCTCTTCCGTTGTTATT
>JAEEGH010024375.1_pt1 | contig 12214 bp, 8 predicted proteins | sample 9134181 | NCBI WGS metagenome assembly JAEEGH01 (sample SAMN16246544, study PRJNA631951) | gut metagenome | biome: gut microbiome; feature: rumen; material: DP-attached | host: Bos | place: Iran: Karaj | collected 2018-10
GACAATCAAGCCCCATAGCGCGGGTAACTTCTGGACGGAAGATACCAGAACCACCAAGTTCAAACCAGCCTAAAACAGGGTGCTTGATATGAACTTCGATAGAAGGCTCTGTGAATGGGAAGTAACCAGGAACGTATTTTACTTCTTCAGCACCGGCAATTTCTGTTGCAAACATCTTGAGCATTCCAAGAAGGTCGCGCAATGTTACGTCGTTACCAGCAATAATACCTTCTGTCTGATAGAAGTCTGAAAGGTGAGTTGCATCTACCTTGTCGTAGCGGAAACAGCGGGCAATACCAAAGTATTTACCAGGAACTTCTGCCTTATGAAGCTGATGAGCTGACAAAACAGTTCCCTGTGAGCGGAGAATAAGGCGGCGTGTGAACTCATTATCAAATGTGTAGTTCCATCCACGGCTACCAGTGTTTCCACCAGTTTCATGAGCAGCCTTAACATTGCTCAAATATGGTTCTTCAATAAATTTTGCGTGTGGAGGATTCTTAATGCGGTATACATCGTGAATATCGCGGGCAGCGTGGAACTGTGGCATGAACAAAGCGTCGCCGTTCCAGAATTCTGTTTCTACGAGCGGACCATCAAACTCCTGGAAACCAAGAGAACAAAGCTTGTCTTTTACGCTTTCCAAGAACTGAACATATGGGTTTGTACGTCCAGGAATAATGCGTGCAGGTGGAATTGCAATGTTATAACCACGGAATGTACCGTTTTTCCAGTCTCCGCTTGCAAGCATTTTTGGTGTGATTTCACCAATTTCGTTACCTGTTACGCCGGCATTTTTAAGAGCATCGCGAACCTTTTCAAATCCGTCTGAAAGCTTGTAGAATACAGTTTCGCGTTCAATCATCTTGAAAGGAGAATCTGCGGCACCACGCTTTTTAGCAAGACCGTCCATAGCAGAAACTTCTGTTGCGCTTAAATCGTCTTTATTAAGAAGACCGCCTTCTGCAGAGCAAGCCTTTTTTACAAGTTCCATAGTTGCTTTAATGCGTTCTGGAAGGGCTGCACCTGTGTATTCAACCTTCTTTTCTGCGTTCATTTTAAGAACGCCATCTTTTACCAGTGGACCAAAAGCAGAACCAACGTCTTTCTGTTCAAGACCAATTCCTGCTGCAATTTCTGGCATTGTGTGAGCGCCCTTATCTTTAAGGAAGTTTACCATGCGCTCTTCTACAGTGCCTGTTTCAGCGAGCTTGCGGCCCATGTCTGTAATTTCAAAAAATGTATGTGGAGTTCTGCGGATTTCTTTAAGAAGTGCCTTTCCAGAAAGCCATGAGAAAGCCTGGTTTGCGTGACCTTCCTTATATTCCAATTCCTTCTGGAGTTTTTCTGAAGTAAGTTCATCCTTGTCTGAATACTTTAACAATACTTTGATTTCAAGTGGATGAAGATTTTTGATTATGTTTTTGATATCCATTTTGTGTTATTCCTTAACAAAAAATAAAGCCGTCAGTTATAAACTGACGGCGTCTATTCTACAATATTTTACATAAAAATTGAATAGGTTTAGCGCTCTAATTTTATATAAGCAGACCACTGAGCCTTGCGCTGTCCGCGGTCATCTTTCCAGTATTTCTGTGATTCTGGTTTAAGATAGCGGTAACGTGTATATTTTTTATCTTTCATAAAATCTTCTACGCAGGCAATTACTGTGTTCATTGCTTCACCACGATCGTATGAAACATAAAGTGTATCATAATAAATGCGGATTTCATCATACATTGGCATGTATTCAATTTTTACAGAAGCATACTTGTCTGTACAATGCTGGTTTTCTGGAACTACAACTTCCATTGTAACCTTTGATTCCTCGTATGCTAAGTCATCTTCTACTGGACCTGCAACTAATGCTGCTGAAACTATAAAAACACATGTAAGTAATGCGAATATCTTTTTCATATTATTTCTCCTAATATATCTCGTACTGTATTATTTTACCGCATTCCAGAAAAAAATCAAGGTTAATAACATATCTTCCGGCATCAATTCCTATTTGTGGAAGGTCGCGGATAAGCACTTTTCCGGTGATTGCCTTGGGTTTGTTTTTTATTAAGTTCCTGTAATAGTTTCTGATGGCATTTTTTAAGGCGTCATTTGCAGCGGCTTTAATTCCGTCAAAGCCTAAGGTTACACTTCCATAGCCCCTGCCCTGAACAATCGGGTTTTGGATGGAACTCCATAGGTAATAATTTTGTATCTGCGAGGCGTCTCTTTTATATGAGCACCAGCAATTAAGCCGATTGTCCTGCAGCCATGGAGATGAATATTCTATTCCGCCTTTTAATACCTCTGACGATACAATTTCTGTTACTTCCAGAATTTCATCTACGTTGCGCTGTTTGTCTGACGGAGTGTAATAAAATTCCCAGCCGTAAACCATTCCGCCTATGATGTATGGAGCAATCTCCTTTAAGCTTTTAACCGGATATGCGTACTGGCCGGCTTCCGGGTCTGCATCTACTTCTCCAATCATACTTGGGTAGGCATCTAATTCTGCCCAAAGGGGTATGTGTATGTTCTGAATAATAGAGGGAGTCTGTGCGTTTAGGGCGATGGTGCCAATCACCATGAAAAAAAGTATTAATTTTCGCTTTAGTATAGTTTTTTCCATATTTTAATAGGGTGAATTCCCATTCGAATTACAAAATACAGCCAGGCTGATAAAAAGCCAAACAAGTGGGTAAGGTGGGCAACATTATCTGAGGCAAAAAACTGGCTGCCAACTTCTATTATAGCATATAAGATAACCATAAGAGGGGCCGGAAGTGGAATCAATCCCCAGATATAGATTATTGAGCGGGGGAAGACTACAGCGTAGGCAAACAATACTGCGTAGATTGCACCACTGGCTCCAAGCAGATAGACATTATACTGACCTGTATATTTATAAACCAAGTATGAAAAGACTCCGCCAAGTGTTCCACAGAGAACATAAAAAAGTCCGAACTCTTTTGAACCTATAGCTTTTTCCAGGGGAAGGCCAAAAACCAGAAGTCCCAGCATATTAAAAAAGAGGTGCTGAGGGGTGCTGTGAAGGAACATGTAGGTAAAAAACTGCCAGTAGCAGTGTTCGTATTCTACCATGTAGGCATTCAAGACACCGACATTATAGACCAGTGAATATAAATCTGTGGAAAGAAAGCGCAATGCAAAAAAAGCGCAGTTTATGAGAATAATTACAAGCGTCTGGCGCGTATAAATGTATTTAAATGGGCGACGGAAAAAGATTCTAGTGTTTTGGTACAAAGTAAGTCACCTGATTGCGGCCATTGCTCTTAGACATGTACAAGCCCTGGTCTGCCTGATTTACCAATTCACTTGGAGAATTTACCAGATTTTTATTTCCGTCAAATACAGAAACACCTACAGAAATTGTTACATGAAGGTGTTGTTTATTAAATACAAAGTCGTGTTCGTCGATGGCGGCACGGATTCGCTCTGCAACAAGCATTGCTTCTTCCATTCCGGTGTTCTGCAGCATTACGGTAAACTCTTCTCCACCGTAGCGGCTTGCAACATCTGCTTCGCGCAGGCTCTTTTTTATAAGTTCTGCTACACCTATAAGAACAAAGTCTCCGCATTCGTGACCGTATGTATCATTAAACTTTTTGAAAAAGTCTATATCGAACATAAGAACGGCAAGGTTCTGGTTCTGAAGGAAAGCATTATCGATGGCGTCTGAAAGCAGGTTAAAGAAGTAATACTTTAACTTGAGCTTTGTCATCATATCTGTAGAAGAGGTTTCTACAAGAGCGGCATTGTTAATGGCAACCGACGCAAGAGAAGCGATGGTCATCATCTGGGCGCGTTCATATTCTGTGTAAGAAATGTCGTCATCTATAGCAATTCGTTCCTGCAAAAGGAGAAGGCCATTCAAGTGGTTTTTCTGGATGAGTGGGACAATCAGCGTTGGATTGTAAACGTCCAATACTTTGAAAGATGGGCTTGTTGGAACTGCCTGTTTTAATTCGTCGTAGGCCATGGCATTGCGAAGTTCCAGAAGTTTGTCGCAAATTGGGTCTACTACAGGCAGGGAAATAATTTCATTTGTACGGTTGCGTTCTGTTTCAAGAATAAAACAGTCGTCTTTGATAATGTTGCGGACAAAGATTTCTGCACCAAGAACGTGCATCTGAGCCATACAGATATAAACTATGGATTCCAAAAGGTTGTTAAAGTCCAGGTTCTGGCAGAATGATTTTGCAATATCGAGCATTTGTTCAAGGTCGTAAATTTTCTTTTCGTACTGAACAGTCTGCTCAAGAACGTTCTGAGAAGGGGCTTCATTTTTAATATCTTTTTTATTTCTTGAACCTTTTGGTCTACTCATGATTCATTTCACCATTACCAGTATTTATAATAACATAGTTTTTCATTATTTCAAAAAAAATGTTCCAATTTTGATATTGTGCCTCCAAAATGTTTGTTTGATCTCTGTTGCGGGAAGACATCATGAGCACTTTTAAGTTAGAAATAAGCTCGCAGGAAGGCTTTTTGGAATCTTCCAGAAGTTCTGCAAGCTCTCTGCTTAAGTTATGAAGCACTGTTACCTGTGTTTGAAGCAGGGCATGGGCTTCGTCGTTTATGTGGGCTACGCTTTTTTCCAGACGGTTATAAAAGTCTTTGTCGCGCTTGCTGTCTGCAATATAGCCCTGCAGTACAGAAATGCTGTTTTTCTGACCATTTGTAAAACTGTCTTCAAACTTCTGAACTTCATCTGAAGCAATTGAAACGGAATAAATCATAGAAGAAAAACGACTTTTATATTCCGGATTATTAAAGAAACCTTCGATGGAAATATCATTAAGCAGGTTCTTTACGCCTTCTGTTACATAAACTGTAAGGAAGGTTTTGAGGACTTGTAATGGCAGAATCCACTTGAAAGCAAGGGAAGTTTCTTTCTGCAAGGTTGTATTAAAGTTCTGATTGTAAGCGCCAACATCCTGCATAGGAATATTTGGGAACAATGCAGAGAGTTCTTCTGAAATGGTTTCATTCTGAATTTCTGTCTTGATGCGCTGTTCATCTGCTTCGTAACGAGACTGAAGCATGTTTGCAAATTCCTGGCGAGGTGCTCCAGAAGGCTTTGCAATCTGTGGTTCGTAATTTACATCTTCATGGCAGAACTTTAAGAGCATTTTAATGCGTTCTGTTGTAAGAACATGGCTAAGTACGAAGTTTATTTTTTTAAGATTGCCCAGATAGCCTTCTCTTTCTATGTCTGTTAATTCGCTGCCTTTTCTTAATCTGGCAACGGCAAGAACAGCTGATGCCACAGCGGAATCTATGTGGAAGGCGCCCATCTGATAGCAGAGGTCTTCCAGGAGATTTGTTGTTTTTGTAATTGGAACTTCCATGTAGTTTGGTCTGTAAGAAAAGTCTGATGGAATAAAACTTGTGTCAAACAACTGCATGAAAGGCACAAAGTTATAATGGCAGAATTCAACAAGCTGGCGCAGGTTGATTATGTCTGAGTCCATTTTTCTAAAGTCTTCTGAATTCAGTTCCTTAAGAACCTTTTCCATTGCTTTGCGCTGGCGGATAAAAACTCTGTCCTGATGCTGAGGTTCTGCTTCTATATCTGCCTTGCGGTTTTCGAAAGAAAGAGATTCTATTACTTCCTGACTTTCCTGTGGGTAGCCTGTCATAATGAGCTGGGCTTCAAAACGGTGCTGACGTGGAATATCAGAAGCACTGAGAGTTACAGAAAAAAGATTGTCTAAAGGTCTTGTGTTTTTATAAAGGGCAAAAATTGCTTCTCCAAAGTTTGGAAGAAGCATGCCGTTTCTGCAGATTGCAGGATTGTATTCTTTTATAACAGACTCAATTTTTTTTAACAGTTGTTTCTTCTGTACTTCGGGTGAGGAGCGTCTGAATATTGAATCGAAAAGGTTCGAAATGACTTGGAACAAACTCATAAATTTTAAATGACAAAATATTATAGCAGTAATTTAGGAATTTCGCAAACTCTTTCTATATGAATAGACGCAGCCGCAATACTGCTGGCGGTAGAGATTGTATTCCTGGCTTAGCTCCAGACTGCGCTTAAAGCCCCCTTTTTTCTTAAAATCGGAGTAGAGCCACTTGGGGCAAGGGGGCGTGGGGCAATCAGCTTGGGCTGCATATTGAGCATATAAAGCGGCCCCTTCCTGGTTGATTTTCTCTGAATCCTTAAAGGGGCTTATAGAAAGGGTTGTGCAAAAATAGTCAAAGTGATTTTTACAGGCGTAATTAAAGGAATTTTCCAAGCGGAAATGATAACAGCGGCGGCAGCGCTCCCCTTTTTCAGGCTCTTCTGCAAGTTGAGGGTCCTGTCGGGTGCCTACGGCGGTGTAAAAATCTTCCGGATTGTAGTCTGCCTCTATGACAGAAACCTTGTTTTCCAGGGCAGGCGGAAAGCGGGTGTAGAGATTTTTAAGTTCTTCCAGGCGGCGCTGATATTCTTCCGGCGGATAGATATTTGGATTGTAATAATAAACTGTAATTTGAAAATATTTTGCCAGATACTCCAGGACATAAGACGAACAGGGGCCACAGCAGGCGTGCAAAAGCAGGCTTGGCTTTTCTTTTTGAGGCTGACTTTCTATTTCTGCAATTACATTGTCCAGTAATTTCTGGTAATTAATCTTCTGCATTATTTTCTTGTGATAGCGCAGTGCTGACGCAGCTTATGTAAACTAAACTTCCAATTTCGGCGCCCTTTACGGCTGGGACAACTATTTTGTTTTCTTCCAGCATTTTCTGCAGGATTGGGCGGGCGGTTTCTCCGTCTATGCCGTCGTTTTCTATTACATCTATTGCGACCAGGCGGTGGTCTTTTACGGTAACTTCCAGCTGGAGATGCAGAAAGCTTGTGTAGGTTTTGCCGGTATAGACGCCGTCTGCTACTTCTTCAAGGTTTACTGGGGTGAAGGGGAGCTTTGCAGCTTCGGTAAACTGGCTTCTGTGCCTGTGGATTAAAAAGGCGCAGATCATTACAAAAACTATTGTTGCTACTGCAAACCAATGCAGTGTGGGAGAATTCTTTTTGGCTGTCATAATTGAATTATAAAATAAAACAAATTTGGTAGATAGGGAATGGAGCAATCAGCTAAATAATAAATAATTAGGAAAAATAATACGGAATTATGAAATTTATTTAAATTTTATAAGTTTGAACTTATAATAGTATGTTATGAAAAGAATATTATCTGTTTTAACATTATCTACTTTGCTTGTTTCTGCCGCTTTTTCTCAGTCTGCTGCAAACGGAAAAGTGGATCAAAGTTTTTTAAGTGATTATGTTCGTTCCAACTGGACTACTGCTAACGGGCTTCCGGGAATGACTATTACCGACATTATTCAGGATAAAAAAGGCTATATTTACGTTGGAACTTACGACGGACTTGTTCGTTTTGATGGAGTTGAGTTTGTAAACTTTACCCGAACCACTGACGCCCGTTACGATTTTGCTTCTGTACGTGCTATTTATCAGGATTCGGATGAAAATATTTGGGTTGGCCACAATGATGAAGGTGTTACCTGCATTGCAAAAGACGGGACAATCAAAAAATTTACTACGGAAGACGGACTTGTTCACAATTCTATCCGCGCCATCTGCGAAGACAGCACTCACAATATATGGTTTGGAACTGCATCCGGCATCTGCTATATGACACCATCTGGAAAATTTGTGGTTCCGGAAGGACTTAAGAAGCTGGAACAGGAGAAGATTCAGGTTTCTAAGCTTTACTGCGATACTGCCGGCCGCATCTGGATTTCTACCGCCATTGAAAACGACCTTTTTGTTCACACAAACAACAAGGTTGAACGCTTTACTGGCATTACAAAAATTAAGAACCCTTCTGTTATGGAAGTTTGCCAGGACAAGAGCGGCGCCTTCTGGTTTGGCGTTGCCCCTCACTATGCGGTTCGCCTTAAGGATACAGAAGAAACTGTTTACGACATTTCTCACGACCATCAGCAGGCAACAGTTGTAAACTCTATTCTTACAGACAACAGCGGAAACCTTTGGTTTGCCTCGGACAGTGGTCTTACTGTTATTCACAACGGCATGTACACCTACTACGACAAGCGCAACGGAATTGCAGATGACTACATCAACAAGATTATTACCGACCGAGAAGGAAACATCTGGATTGCCTACAACCGTGGTGGTATTGAAAAAATGAGTCTGGGAAAATTCAGAACCATCAGCATGCCTATTACCGTTAATGCCATTGCACGCGACAATCTGCGTAACTGCACCTGGCTTGGAACCGATAACGGTCTTTACTGCTACAAAAACAACGAATTTATTGAAAATGATATTACCAAATTCTGCGACGGAATGCGTGTTCGCCATGTAGAAATGACCTACGACAATGAACTGCTTATTTCTAACTATTCCGAAGTAAGCCAGATTCGCGTTACTGCAGATGACCAGGTAACTGTGTGGAGCCAGAAGGACGGACTGCCTGGCATTAAATCTCGCGTTGGAATTAAAACAAGAAATGGCGACTATTATGTTGGAACCACCCAGGGACTTGCAATTATTGACCATAAAGATGGCAGTATTGTTTCTATCACCAAAAAAGACGGAATTGAAAATGAATTTATTATGAGCATTTACGAAGATTCCAAGGGTCAGATTTGGGTAGGAACCGATGGCGGCGGTATCTTTATTCTGAAAGATAAAAAGATTATTAAGCAGTACACAACCCACGACGGTCTTGCCGGAAACGTAATTTTTAAGGTTGAACCTATTGCAGACAGCCTTTGGATTTGTACTGGAACCGGTATTTCTAAATACATAGAAGGAAGCGACACTTTCTTTAACTATAATTCAAAAAATGGCTTGGGTACCGATGGTGTTTTCCAGATGCTTATGGATTATACAAACACTGTCTGGATGACCACCAACAAGGGAATTATTTCTGCAAAAATGGAAGATATGCAGAAGGTGGCTGATGGCACACTGGAAACTCTTCCTATAAAGGCTTATGGAACATCAGACGGTCTTGTAACTGGTGGTATTACTTCTACTTCTCTTTCTATTCAGGATAATAACGGCTGCATCTGGTTTACTTTAATTGACGGTTTTGCAATTTACGACCCTGTAAAGGCTGGAAATAACCAGGTTGCGCCAAAAATTGAGATTCAGGAATATACGATAGACGATACCCGTTATGACTACAAGGGCGAGACAATTATTCTGCCGCCTTCTGCAAAACGAATTAACATTAAATTTACAGGTCTTAGCTTTATCTCTTCTGACCGCATGAAGTTCTGCTATAAGCTTGGCGGATTTGAACAGAAATATTCTGAATGGTCTAGTCTGCGTACTGTTTCTTACACTAACCTTTTGCCTGGAACTTATAAGTTTACAATTATGTCTCAGAACAGCGACGGCGTAGAAAGTGAACCTTCTTTGCCTGTTACAATTATTAAAGAGCCATACATTTGGCAGATGGCTTGGTTCTGGGTAGTTTTGGTACTGCTGGTGAGTGGAATTGTCACCCTGATAATCTGGCTTAAGATTCGTTCTATGCGGCGCTATCAGATTGAGCTGGAAACTAAGGTTCAGGAACGCACCCGCGATCTTAAGCTGGAAAAGGAAAAGTCTGAAAAACTGCTTTTGAATATTCTGCCGGCAGAAGTTGCAAAGGAACTTACAGAAAAGCCTAACAAGACAATCGCTAAACAGTTCCCTAATGTTACTGTTTTGTTTACCGACATTGTTGGCTTTACAAAAATGAGCGATGGAATGAGCGCCGAAGAAGTTGTTTCTATGCTAAACGCTATGATTTCTAAGTTTGACGAGCGTGCCCTGAAGGAAGGTGTAGAAAAAATTAAAACCATTGGTGATGCCTATATGGCTGCTACCGGTTTTGCAGAAGGAAAAAGCCCCGAGGGGGCCATTAGGATGGTTCGGTTCGCCCAGGGCATTATGGAAGACGTTAAGGCATTTAACGAAACTTCTCCTGTAAAGATTCAGATTCGTCTTGGAATTAACACAGGTAACCTGGTAGCCGGCGTAATTGGTAAGTCTAAGTTTATTTATGATATCTGGGGCGACACTGTAAACGTTGCCAGCCGAATGGAAAGCACTGGTGAAGCTATGAAGATTCATGTTACGGAATCTACTTTTAATCAGACCAAGCAGATTTTTACTTACAGCGAAGGCGTTGAAGTTGAAGTAAAGGGCAAGGGTATGATGAAGACATACTTCCTCTAGGGGTGCTCGCAGTGGGGTGGCACGGGGCCATCAACTTGTAATACTAAAAAAAATTCGCAAATTTTGGACTTCTCTTCTATAATTTATGTTATGAAGAGAAGTTGTTTTTTGCGTGCATCTTTGATGTTGGCGTCTCTTTTATTGACACAGCATCTTTTTGCACAGAGTTCATTTTTTGATAATTATGTTTATCACTCATGGAATGCATTTGGATCGCTAAACGGCACTACAATCACTGACATTGTACAAACGAACGATGGTTACCTGAACATTGGAACTTACGAAGGGCTTGCCCGCTTTGATGGAGTTGCCTTTACAACCCACAAACACACCGCTAACAACGACCTTTCCTTTGTTTCTGTGCGCGCAATTCTGGAAGATTCCCACGGGAACCTCTGGGTGGGCTCAAACGACGAAGGCCTGCAGAAAATTTCTTCTGAAAGTAAAAAGACCTATTCTATGAAAAACGGTCTTCCAAATAATTCCATTCGCTGCCTTGCCGAAGACAAAAAAGGTAACGTTTGGGTTGGAACTGCGGCTGGTGTTGTTTACATCACCCCACAGGGTCATATGATAACCCCACAGTTTGAATCTGGAACAATTTCTAAGGGTCTTATTGCAACTCACCTTTACTGCGATACTGCCGGAAGAATGTGGCTTCTTAGCGCTAACGAACGCGGACTTTTTATGTTCAGCGACGGCATTTTCCGCTCACGCCCTGAGCTTGAAAGCTACGGCATCTATTTTGCCACCGCTCTCTGCCAGGATTTAAAAGGCGTTTACTGGGTTGGTCTTGGTGACCACGGACTTTTGCGCATTCAGAACGGCAGCATTGAAAAAGTAAAAACCGACACTGTTCTGGACACAGTTTCTACAACTGCAATTTACACTACCCGCGATGGCACAATATGGTTTGGAACCGAAAACGGACTTGTTGTTTATTCCGAAGGTGAATTCTATGAATACAGCGGCAATGTTTTAAGTTCCGCAAAAATTAATAAGATTATCTGCGACCGCGAAAACAACATATGGCTGGCAACCGAACGCAACGGTATTGGTAAGCTTACAAACGGCAAGTTTAAAATGACAAGGCTTGGAATAACCGTAAACAGCATTGCCGAAGACCAGAAGGGCACTGTTTGGGTTGGTACAGATAACGGAGTTCACTGCTACGAAAACGATAACGAAGTAGAAAACTCTCTTACCGAGTACACCAAGGGGCTGCGCGTGCGCGACGTTGCAGTAGCAAGAAACGGAGACATTCTGGTCAGCTGTTACACAAAGCCAGGTCAGCTCCGTTACGACGGCTGGCACATTCAGAACTGGACCACAGACGAAGGCCTGGCTGGAAACAAGGTGCGCGTGGCAATTGAGTCAGAGTCTGGCGAATTGTATGTGGGAACTACCACCGGTTTAAGCATTATTCATAAAGATGGTTCCATTAAAAACTTTAAACAGATAGACGGTCTTGAAAACGAGTACATTATGGCTCTTTATCAGGACACAAACGGCATTATCTGGATTGGAACAGATGGCGGCGGTATTTATTTAATGCGTGACGAACACCTCTTCTCTCACTTTGGTTCAGAAGTTGGTCTGGCCGGAAACGTTATTTTTAAGATTACACAGAATGTAGACGGTGTATTCTGGATCTGCAGTGGAAGTGGTATTACCCGCTGCCCTGGTTTTGATAGCCGCAACGGAATTCCAAATGTATTTGAAAACATCAATTCGGATAAGGGAATTCAGACTGACTCTATGTTCCAGATTCTTACCGATAACACAAATACCCTCTGGATGACCAGCAACCACGGTATTTCTTCTGCTTCTCTGGGCGAAATTCTTGATGTTGCAAGCGGAAAGATTAAGCAGGCATCTGTAAAATTCTACAACAAAAACGACGGTCTTGATTCTGATGGTCCAACTTCTACTGCAAAAAGTATGATTGACCGCTACGGCAGAGTCTGGTTTGCTATGGTA
>JAEEGH010024377.1_pt1 | contig 12214 bp, 9 predicted proteins | sample 9134181 | NCBI WGS metagenome assembly JAEEGH01 (sample SAMN16246544, study PRJNA631951) | gut metagenome | biome: gut microbiome; feature: rumen; material: DP-attached | host: Bos | place: Iran: Karaj | collected 2018-10
TTTCTGGAATGATGACCATTGATTAGCTTGATTCATCAAATTCACAACGACATTGAATGTTGCTCTATATCCCCGTTCTTCAAATGCTGGAGCAACCACCGAAATATGGCTTGGCGCATCGTCATCGAACGTAAACGTAGCCGCTGCTGTGCGGAAACCCGACCAAGTACCAACCGAATACCCTGAAGGCACTGATTGAGCAAACGACTGCCACACTGCAAACACTAATGAAATAAGTAAAATCGTAAATCTTTTGAGTTTCATATCCATATTTTTATAATTTTCACATTTTTCGAGTATCCAAAAGTATATCAAAAAAAACGAAAATCAAAATATAAAACGCTGTGTCATAAGTGTTTAGAATACACTAAGACCTTTGTATCTTTCACATTATCAACAACAAACGAGAAAAAAGTTGGATCAGAAAAATTTAAAAAAATTTCTTGACCGATACCGTAGATATTAACAATGCTCAATTCACGATGCATAATGCACAATTGTGAATTATGCATTATTTTTTTACCATTGCCGCATTATGGAAGAAAAAGCAACAACACCGTACATAGAGCGTACGGATGATGTAATTGTACAATTGAATTGGTTAATTTAACATTCAATAACTATGCAAATATTAAAGAAACCCGTTGTGCATTAATATTTTTAGGTTTTATTTACTTTAATCATTCAAGAATCTATTCCATTTCTTTCGGCGGCGAAAGAATCAGATTCTTATCCAATCCCATTTTGTTGAATGCGAACAGGCGGTTGCCCAAATCTTTGAAACTTGCTCCGAAATGATAGACCACGTCGTCAATTATGAGAAAACGGTCGTGGAAATTTTCTGCGTATTTTTCTAATCGGATTATTTTGTCGGGATATTGCGAATCGTGCAATTCCTTGACTCTCAATAAAGACTCACCAATCCGTTCCGTGTAAATCGTTGCCGAAACGCCTTTCTGCCGAACGTCAAGAATTTCGAAGGTTGCAGCGTCAACGTAGCCGTCAATCATTATCACTTCCCACTTTGCCTGTTTTATAAGATTCTCCACACAAACACGGGCATCGAAAATCTGTCCTTCGTGCAACAAACCCTCAACTGGCGGCATTGCTGTACGGACGAAGAAATCTATTTTGTCTTCTGTTTGGGCTACACGTTGTTCCAATCGTTCTATTCGTTGATTTACTGAATATCCTTTTAACAGATATTCTTTTAGAACTTTGTTTGCCCATTGACGAAACCTTGTGCCACGTTGCGACTTTACACGATAACCAACCGAAATTATCACATCAAGATTATAATACTCTATTGTTCGAAGAACGGTACGACCATTTTCATTTTGAACTGTTGCATTTTTTGCAACAGTTGCCTCTCGTTCCAATTCTTCTTCTTTGAAAATAGCAGCTATATGTCTGGATATTACAGACTTATCTCTTCCGAACAATATGGACATTTGATTTAACGTCAGCCAAACGGTTTCCTCATCTAACCGCACTTCCAACGACACTGTTTCGTTGGGTTGATACAAGATTATTTCGCTTTTTGCGCAAGAATCAATTTCATTTTTCATGTTCACTACTCTTCAATTGGTTGCTCAAAAATAGTGATTATTTTTGATTCTGTAACCATGCGATACTATTCTGTTTGTTACTTCTTAAAAGATAACCAATGTAGAGACGAAAAAAGGGATTCCCTTGCGGAAATCCGTTAATTGTGCATTATTTTATATCTTGCACAAGACGGACAGCCCCCCCTTCTGAACGATTTCCATTTTCGCTAAATACAAATCCGTAAGAATCAACCCAAAGGTGATAACAGGTTTTGTTACGACTATATGCCGAACTTGACCAATAGTAGCCGCTGGACCCAACGTTGAACACTTCCGTTCCTTTACGGTGTCCAGCAAGCGGCAGAAACACTGCACCATACGACTCCATCACAGACCATTCTTCGGAAGAAAACACGTTACTAAAATAATTATTATGAGTACATTTAAATTTCACTGATAAAGTATTTTCCCAATTGTCAGGTAACAATATCAAACCTTTTACGTTATTTATCGTACCCAAGCCTATCAAGTTTGCAGCTTTTACACGTGTATATAATAAATATTTCCATTCCTCACTAGTAAGCGTTCGCCACATTCCCGCTTGATTTCCGCCGTTCGAGATTTTGTTGTACACGCCCCAGTCGGCATTGGAGAATTTACCTGTCATATCATTTTTATATGAATTAAGTGGTATTTCTCCAAATTCTTTCTGAATTTTTATGGCAGCAGCTCCAAGTGATTTAATTTCTTGTACACTACCAATACAATAGTCTTTAGAATCTGTACTGACACTATATGGTTGGTAAGCATTTGCACCACTAATCCAACCACTTGTACCCCATCCGAATAAATCTATCCAACCACTATTTGTTGAGGATATTTTCTTATTTGCATCTCCAATCCAATCCCATTGATGCTCGGCAAAACGCCATAGATTTGTGCTTGCCTGAAATTGCAAATTTCCCTGTGAAAAACATACTTTTTTATTGAGGGCTACAGAAAATCCCCCTTTAATTAACGCACCATCACTCATTGTCTTTATTTCTAAATTTAAACATTACTTTTTTATTCCACATCTTGCACAAGGCGGACAGGCCGCCCGTAGCCGAGGTAGTCGCCGCGCTTGTCCACGTTGTAGCCGGTGAACAGCAGATAGATGGCCTGGCCGACGATGTCGTTAGCCGAACTCGTCCAGTAGCCGCAGACGGAACCCACAAAGTTCACGTATGTACCGTAGCGCTCGCCAGCAGCAGGAAGAAACACGGCACCATTCGCTTCCATCTTTGCCCAATCAGCAGTTGAATATGTGTTCTGTGCATAGCGGCCGTTTACTTCGCTTGTGAATGTCAGTCCTTCGGGCAGTGTCCAGTTGTCAGGCAACAGAATCCAGCCGTCCACTCCGTTGACGCTTGCCAGGCCTTTCTTGCTCGAAGCATTTGCACGGGTTTTTATCACATAATACCACTCACCGGATGTAAGCGTCCGCCACATTCTTGTTGCATTTCCTCCATTTGAAATTTTGTTGTACACGCCCCAATCTGCACTGGCGTAACTGCCAGTCAAATTGTTGGAATATGAACCGTCAGGGGAATAGTCACTGCCTTCTGTGCTTGTGCTATATGGTTGGTACGCATTCGCTCCGCTGTTCCAACCAGAAGTTCCCCAACCGAATAAATCTATCCAACCGCTATATGTACTTGAAATGTTGGAATTATCCTTGCCAATCATATCGTATTGGTGTTTAGCAAACTGCCACGTTTCGGTACTCGCCTGATATTGCAGGTTTCCTTGTGAGAAATAGATTTTTTTGTCGGGAGAAATAGAGAATACGAATTTTATTGCTCCATTGTTCTTCACCATATTAGTAATAATAGGAAAGACACTGCTATACGTTATTCCCTCACTATTTTGTGCATACGTACGAACATAGTACTTTGTATCTTTATCCAACGAAGTTATCTCTACAGAGAAACTACCTGTACCAACTCCACCTATAATTTTGTTGTCTGCAATGGTTGGGTCTGGAGAAGTACTCCAACATACTCCTTTTTCCGTTACCATTGCCCCACCGTCATATTTGACATTTCCCTCAATAAATAGAGCGTTTCCCGCCATATAAACATCAGCTGTATAAATAGTTGGGGTACTTATTGTTGTAGTAAACGAAACATCTTCACCATAAGAGGTTCCAAGACTATTTACGGCATACGCGCGGGCATAGTATGTTGTGGAACCTGCAAGCGATGAAAGTTGAACAGAATAATCTCCCAATCCCTTACCCTCAACTTTTTTATTATCATCAATGGTTGGTTTTGGAGAAGTACTCCAACATACACCTCGTTCGGTTACCGTAGCACCATTGTCGGTAATAACACTTCCACCAACAATTGCCGTATTACCCGTTATGTCAGTCACGTCGGCTCTTGTTGTTACGTTAGGGTAACGTGTTGGTGTGGTAAAGGAGATTTCACTGCTATATGCAATTCCTACGCTATTTATTGCGTATGCTCGGGCATAATAAGTCACCCCACCTATTCTATCGGTGGACATAATAACAAGGGCATTGCCAGTGAAATCACCATTAAGTCTTAAAGCATGATTGTCCGCTATGGTTGGCAGAGGAGATTCACTCCAACATACGCCTTTGTCTGTCACTGTAGCACCATTGTCGGCAATTAGCGATATTTTAATTTCCGTACCATACGTATAGTTGTCAAATTTATCAATAGCAATAGTTGGAATACCTGCTGCTGTGGTAAACTTAACCTCGTTGCCATACACTATTACACCCATTGGATTTATTGCATACGCACGGGCGTAATATACTGTGTTGCCGGCAAGTGACGATAATTGAACGGAATAATCACCTATTCCCTTACCCATAACTTTCTTATTGTTGGAAGTGGTCGGTTTGCGAGAAGTGTTCCAACAAACTCCTCGTTCAACTACTTCAGCCCCATTATCGGCAATATTTCCTCCAACCGTTGCAGAAGTAACTGTTATATCTGTAACATCAGTATTTGTAGCAACTATTGGTACTATTGACTGAACAAGACGCACCGAATATCCATTATCGCTATTGCTGGGGTGCAAATTTATTCCTTGACTTGTAAAAATCATACAAAGTCCGTCCCATTCGCTACAATATCCATAATCGTTGCTGCCATGCCACGAATTCGACCAATAGTAGCCGACAGATCCGTCATTATAAATACTTGTTCCCCTACGGTTACCTGCTGCAGGAAGAAACACTGCACCATACGATTCCATTAACGCCCATTCTTCCGTCGTATAGACATTTGTTGAATAATCATCAGGAGCATACTTAAATTTCACGGATGCGGGTTCATCCCAATCATCGGGTAACAATATTAAACCATTTACGTTGTTTACACTACCTTGACCTTTTAGTCGATGAGCATTCGAACGGCGATTAATCAAATAATCCCACTCGTATTCAGAAAGTGTACGCCATTGCCCCGTTTTGTTTCCTCCATTAGAAATTTTGTTGTACATGCCCCAGTCGCCATTGGTGTAGTCGCCAGTGCTATTCGAGGCGTACACACCAGAAAGGTAATTATTGCCCCCAGAGATTGTACTATACGGCTGGTATGCTTTCGCACCACTATTCCAACCACTCGTCCCCCAACCATATAGGTCTATCCAGCCAGAATAACTTGATGAGATGTTCTTATTTTGATAGCCAATATAGTCATATTGATTTTCTGCAAAACGAAACTTGTTTGTACTTGCCTGATACTGCAAATTTCCTTGAGAAAAACAAATCTTTCCATTTTCACTAACAGAAAACGGAGCATTTATTACTCCATTTTTAAAATAATTAAAAACAATTTCTTTATTTTCTGTTATAACAGCAGTCTTTACTATAGTCCCATCTTTGTGATATCCTGTAAATTCAAATACATCTCCCTCTTTAAACTTAATAATATCGTTGATTGATTTCAAAACAGAAACGGAGTTACTTGCAACTTCAGAAATATTAATTGGGGAAGTTTGCATCAATGAGAGTTTTACCGAAGACGAACAATTGTCTGCCTTAGCAACAAGCACATAAACACCAGCTGTCGCCCCAATTTGAAATGTCGTTTGTCCTGCATTTACCACATTAGAATAATGGGAAATCATACTCCCGTTCGCAGAATAAAGAGTGAGACTTAGTAGCCCCGATTTTTCCATATTCACAACCACGGTATTTTGCCCTGTTTGTTGAAGGAACTCCGAATCATCAACAGTTGCAATCGCCGTGCTATTTTGAGTTTTCTGCAACGTAATTACTCTATCAGGATTGTATAGCCATTTGGTTACGCCAGAATTAATGTTTTTCACTTGAATTTTCTCCAATTCCACATTTGCCGAAAATGTAACTGTGTAGTTAGTCTGGGCAAACAAACTTGTCGCTCCCACCAACATTGCTACGAAAATTGCATAAAAACGTTTCATAAAATATGTAATTTAAAAATTAAACATACAAAACAAAAAAGCGCCTCCCCGGCCCGTGCCGAAAAGTCGCATAAGTATTTAATCCACGTAAGTGGTTATTTACGAGAGAGTTGTGTGTGTGTGTGTGTGTGTGTGTGTGTGTGTGTTACACTATTATTTGAATAATCCAAATAATTGAGTGACAAAATGTTAGAAAAACCAATATTTTTTTCGCTACACCACATGTTGTAAAAATTTCAGTTTGTAAATGTAGGAATTTTAGAATTAAAAATGAAGAATTAAGAGGGGAAATATACTTATACTCTCGTTAAAATCTCTTCCGCCTTTGTTTCCTGCATATAAAAAGATTATTTTGTAAAAACTTGACAATGCTATAAAAGATTTTGTATATTTGCATTGGATTGAGCCCTTCGGGACTCTAACCGCCGCCCGATAATTACTTATCGGGTTTTTTTATTGTAAAGAATTCCTCTCCATATTTTATGTAAACTATATGGTTGTTTTTTGAAGGATTTAATTGTCCGTTAACAGAAGAATAAATAATGCTTCTATCAATAAGCAGAGGAACTTCAACTAATGCATCATTTGCTTGCTTAAAAGCTTCTTTGAGACGACCTTGTATTTTAGCTCTTAATTTATTTTCATTGTCTGTAAAATCGATAGTCGTCATGTTCTTTCCGTCAACGAAACGAGCACGAAAATAGAAATCTGGATTCTTGTCTTTTTTCACTCCCTTTGGTAGATACTCATTTCGTAAATCTGCATTATTTGTCAACGGTTGAATAATCGGCAGAATAAATATCTTTTCTTTGGTTTTCTCGGCAAGAAATGTTGCAAGTCGTATGTTTTCCGCTCTTTCTGTTCCTTGGTGCAGGTCACTTACATATACATATTCCCCTAACTTTTGATACGTTTCAATATGCGGTGGGAAAAGTTCGTTATCTTCTTCTTTTTTCATTTTGGCAATAAACGATTGGTTCTATCTTCTCTTTTTCTATACTCTCGCCAATATTTCCTCCGCCTTTGTTTCCGGCATTTTCAGGATAATTTTGCTATATTCATTAAATCATAATACATTGCTACAGTGTCACCTTTGCTCTTTTCATATCGAATACGTTCCTCATTTCCCATAAATTCAAAACCATTTTTTTGATAAAAAGGAACGGCTGACAAATAAGCATCCACCGTTATAAAACGGCAACCCGTTTTGTTGTTTTCCAACATCCAATGTTTTATGTAATCAATAACCAACGAGCCCCAATGGTCATTGGTATTCTGAAAATCCCTATGTACGGCAAAACGTCCTATTTTTACGGCAGGATAATCTTTTCGGTGCTTTGAATGTGGAAAAATTGATTTGATTTTTCTCCAAAATCCATTGGTGCTTTCTATAGCAGTGATTTTATCGTTCGACAAACTAAAAAACAAAATTGTTTTATCTTGTTTTTCAATAAAATACGTTACGGAAAGTAATTGTTTTTGGTAATCAAACGAATCTATCAACAAAAAAGAATTTAAATCCTCGTCACCACAATCAAACTGGCGGAAAATATGATTTTCCGTCAATCTTGTAAATATGTCAAAATCCATTAGTGTTGAGAACTTAAAAGAGTTTGTAACTTCAAAATGCTTTGTTCTATGCGACTGCGTTCGGCAATACGTGCATTCAAGTCCTTACATTTTTTGGAATTCTCAATAAAAGCGGAAGCATCCTTTCCGTACAATATTGGTGTATTTCTAATTGGTTTAGCCATAAATTGTTATTTTTGTGTTATGCAAAGATAACAATTTTCCTATAAAGAAGGATTAAAGAGAGAAACTATTTCTAAACCCCTCGCCAAAATCCCCCGTCTTTGTTTCCTGCATTTTCAGTATGGCGAACCATTTCTTGCCCATGTCCTTGAGCGAAGCCCCAATGCTGTACACGTCGTCGTCAAGAATAAGGAATCGGTCATGGGATTTTGTGAGTCTTTTCACCAAAATTGGCGGATATTGGGCATTGTGGCGGTCAATGTCGAGTTGCAGCTGCTCGCCAATGCTGTGGGTGTAAATGGTTGCCGTCACATCTTTATTCCTTTTTTCAAGCATAAGCAACGTACTTTCATCAATGTAGTTATCAATCAGCACAATACGGCGTTTTGCAGATTTTATCAATCGGCAAGCAAGTTCGTAGGCATCGAAGATTTGTCCTTCAAAAAAGATTCCTTCTTTGGGTAATGCATTACTTTGTATCGCAAATTTCACCTGTTCTTCAAGTTGTTCTATTTTGTTATCATGATGTCTTAATTGTTGTTCTAATTTTTCAATACGTTTATCAACTACATATCCTCGCAACATAAAATTTTTCAGCACTTCAGTCGCCCATTTTCTAAAATAAATGCCTCGTTTTGTATTCACTCTATATCCGACGGAAATAATCATATCAAGATTATAGAATTCAACATTTCGCTGCACCATCCTATTTCCTTCTTTTTGAACTGTTCGGAAAAGCCGAACAGTTGAATCTTTATCCAGTTCCTGTTGCTGATATATGCTTTTAATATGTTCACTGATATTCGCCTTGCTAGATTGAAAAAGTTCAACCATCTGCGATTGAGATAACCACACGGTTTCGTCGTTCATACGAACTTCCAAACGGATTGTGTCATCGGGATTATAGAGAACAATTTCGCCATTTTGTGGTGCAAGTTGCTGTGTTGCATTGTCTTTCTTCATTTTTTTCATACTTTAATTAACGGCCTTAGTTCATCATCGCATTTAAGAAAATGCTTCGGTGTGAACTTTTGGTAAAAATAGGAAAATTTTTTGATTGGAATGAAATTACTATATCAATTTGAAAAAATTGTGATTTTGTATAAGAATATGTTGTGCATTAATTCAAGTACAAAATCCCAATTCCCACCAACACGCCAATCAGCACAATTCCTTTTTTCATAATGTTCTTTTCTTTGAAAATCAATGCGCCTGCAAGGAATGAAATCAGCACATTGCTGCGACGGATTGCGGAAATCACAGCTATCAACGCACCAGGAATGCTTATAGCATAAAAATAGAAGAAATCGGCACAAACGAGGAATATGCCAATAAACGGAATTGTCCACCGCCATTCAAATATTTTTTCGGTTCGTTTGGGATACCACACCAATAAGGTAATTGGAATCATTAAAAGAAATTGATACACAGAGAAATACGCTTGAACTTCCATTTTAGGTATTCCGCATTGTGCAATCAAATATTTATCGAACAAGGCGCTGATTGAGCCGAGAATTGTTCCTAAAAAAATCAAATAAATCCAAATGTTGTGCGAAAAGCGAATGCCTTCCTTCCGTCCAAGCATTGAATACAGCAACAAACTCACAATGATGATTGTGATTCCGCACCATTGCGTTGCGCTTAACGATTCGTGAAGCAGCAACACCGCCCCAAACAACGTCCACATTGGTGATGAGGAACGAATTGGTCCAACAATGGATATAGGCAGATATTTCATCGCGTAAAACGAACATATCCATGACGATAGCACAATTATACTTTTGATAAAAATCAAAAACTGGTCGTGCCAATTCGTAAATGGAATGAAAAACAACGAATGTTCAAGCAATTCGGGTGCAAATAATGAAATGAAAATAAGCGGCAGAAAGATTAGCAACGATGTGGCAGACGAGAACAACAGCACAAGAACGACCACATTGTCTTTCACCGAAAATTTCTTGAACACGTCATACACGCCAAGAAACAACGCCGAAAATATGACTAACAAAACCCACATACTCTATTCCGCAACAAGCTGAATGACAGTAATTTCTGGTCGTGCCCCAATGCGAATCGGGAAAAACGTGAAGCCCAAACCTGCATTCACATAAAGCGATTGTTCGCCCTCGGTATATAAACCCCGATATTCGGGATACATTGAGCGGGAAAGCGACAAAAATGGCAAATCCAACTGCCCTGCGTGCGTATGTCCCGAAAGCGTTAACGGTATATCGGTGTTTGGAATCACTTCTTCACGCCAATGTGTCGGGTCGTGTGAAAGTAGGATGCGGAACATTCCTTCGGTACCTTGACTTGCCTTTGGTAAATCTCCCACGTGGGGAAATGGCGGACGACCAACATTTTCAACGCCGATGATGGCAATGCTGTCGTTGCCACGAGTGATTTTCTCATTTTCGTTTAACAGCAACCGCCAGCCAAGATTTTGCTCTTTCTCAATCAGGCGTTGTAAGGTATCGCGAGAACTCATCAGAAAAGAATAATCGTGGTTCCCAAGCACTGAAAACACGCCGTCGGTTGCACGAATTTGTTGCAACAAATCAAAAAATGGATCAATCTCGCTATGGTTGTTCGTCACCAAATCGCCTGTGAAACAAACCACATCGGCATTTTGTGAATTAACAAGTTCAACCATTCGTTTCATTTGCTTGCCGTTCGGATTCCACGAACCACTATGAATGTCGGATATATGCACGATTTTGTAGCCGTCAAACGTTTGTGGCAAATTCGGTGATGCGAATTCAACCTTTCGCACGTCGTACTGGTACAATTCCACAAAACAACCATACAGCAACGTCACAAGAATGATTCCCGCCAAACCGGCACCAATAATGGTAAACGGTGCAGTTGGAATATGCACCAAGGCGGCAAGTCGGCCGACAAGTGCAACCAACGTGTAGGCAATTTTGGGCAATTGCAGACAGAGCAATGCAAAACCGGCAAAACCTATATGACGGAACTTTGCCGTTTGGTCAGCTTCAAACGCAAATGCCACCATCAACAGCAAAACCGCAATCTGCGGAACCCAGTATAACCACTGAAAGCCACCCAAAACCATTGGTTTCACCACCGTTTCGTAAATGTAGAAATCGGGTGAGAACAGAATCAGCAGAAAAATGAAAATGACGAACAGAAATTTCATCGTATCCATAAAAAGTAGAGACGATGTGCACATCGTCTCTACAATAAATTACAACGAAAACTGAGATATTATCTCATTTCTTTGTATTTGTTAATTAATCCGTTAGTTGAAGAATCGTGGCTCGAAACTGCGTCGTTGTTCTTCAATTCAGGAAGAATCACGTTAGCCAACTGTTTTCCAAGTTGCACGCCCCATTGGTCGAAACTGAAAATGTTCCAGATGATTCCTTGGGTGAAAATCTTGTGCTCGTACATTGCGATTAACGAGCCCAACGTTCTCGGAGTCAATTTCTTGAACAAGATTGAGTTTGTAGGGATGTTGCCTTTGAACACCATAAATGGAAGCAACATTGCGATGTCTTCGTCAGATTTTCCTTGTTTTTTCAATTCGGCAGTAACTTGTTCAGCAGTTTTACCCATCATAAGTGCCTCTGGCTGAGCGAAGAAGTTAGCCAACAATTTTGGATGGTGGTCGCCGATAGGATTCTGCGAAATGGCAGGAGCCATGAAATCGCACGGAATCATTTTCGTTCCTTGGTGAATCAATTGATAGAATGCGTGCTGACCGTTTGTTCCCGGTTCACCCCAAAGAATTGGACCGGTCTGGTACGAAACTTCTTTTCCGTTGCGGTCAACGTATTTACCGTTACTTTCCATATTTCCTTGTTGGAAATAAGCCGAGAAACGGTGCATATATTGGTCGTATGGCAAAATTGCCTCAGTTTCGGCACCGTAGAAGTTATTGTACCAAATGCCAATCAACGCCAGAATCACAGGCAAGTTCTTGCTGAATTCCGTGTTGCGGAAGTGTTTGTCCATTGCGTGTGCACCTTCCAACAATTCTTGGAAGTTTTCGAAACCGATGTTGCAAGCGATTGACAAACCGATAGCACTCCACAACGAGTAGCGACCGCCAACCCAATCCCAGAATTCAAACATATTGTTTGTATCGATGCCAAATTCCGAAACAGCTTTTGCGTTCGTGCTTAACGCAACGAAATGTTTTGCAACGGCCTTTTCGTCTTTTGCAGCTTTCAAGAACCAATCTTTTGCAGTTTGTGCGTTCGTCATTGTTTCAAGCGTAGTGAACGTTTTTGAAGCAACGATGAACAATGTCGTTTCAGGATCAACTTTCTTCAATGTCTCAGCCATGTGAGTACCGTCGATGTTGGAAACGAAATAACTTGTAATGTTCGGTTTCTTGTATGGTTTCAACGCTTCGGTAACCATAAGAGGACCAAGGTCGGAACCACCGATACCAATATTTACGATAGATTTGATTGCCTTGCCAGTGT
>JAEEGH010024381.1_pt1 | contig 12211 bp, 9 predicted proteins | sample 9134181 | NCBI WGS metagenome assembly JAEEGH01 (sample SAMN16246544, study PRJNA631951) | gut metagenome | biome: gut microbiome; feature: rumen; material: DP-attached | host: Bos | place: Iran: Karaj | collected 2018-10
ATCAGAACTCCTATGGATTCAATCATAGGTTTTACAGAGCTTGCAAAAAAGAATATTAATAATCCAGAAAAGCTTGCTGACAGTCTGGAAAAGATTTCCAGGGCTTCCAGCCATCTCTTAAATCTTGTAAATGAAGTTCTTGATATTTCAAAGATTGACAGTGGAACTACGGCAATAGAAGAAGAGATGTGCAGTATTCATGCGATTATAGATAATGTATGTCAGATAATGCAGCATGAGATTGATCAGAAGCGGCTTAAAATTGAATTTGATTACAGCATGCTGGATGAAGATGTGCTTTCCTGTGATAACATCAGATTGAATCAGATTTTATTAAATCTGGTAAGCAATGCTGTAAAATATTCTTATGACGGCGGCACGATTTTAATTTCTGTTATTCAGCTTTCTTCGGAAGATGAAACTAAAGTTATAAACGAGTTTCATATAAAGGATGAAGGCTGTGGTATGACTCCGGAATTTAAGGAGCATGTATTTGAGCCATTTGCCCGCGATAAATCATCTCCAGTTTCTGCGGAAGGTACGGGTCTTGGTCTTACTATTGCAAAATCACTTACCGAAATTATGGGCGGATCTATAGAGGTTGTAAGTGAGCTTGGAAAAGGTTCTGAGTTTACAGTTACAGTTCCTCTTTCAATTCCTTCTCTTATGGAGATTGAGGAAGAGCAGGATATTGTTATTTATGACTTTAAGGGCCGCAGGGTTCTTGTCGTTGATGATAATCAGCTTAACCGCGAAATCCTTGTTGAAGCAATGCGCGAAGAGGGCTTTGTGGTTGATGAGGCAATTGATGGTTCCTTTGCCATTGAAAAACTCCGCGATACAGAGCCTGGTACCTACGAACTTGTTATTCTTGATTTACAGATGCCGGTTATGGATGGTTATGAAACTACAAAAATCATCAGAAGCTTTAAGGATCCTAAGGTTTCTCAAATACCTATTGTTGCTCTTACAGCTGATGCTCTTCCAGAAGAAAAGACCCGTGCCTTTAATTGCGGTATAAATGCATATCTTGTTAAGCCTGTTGATATGCCTGCTTTGCTTAAAGTCCTTATGCTTTTCTTCAGGGAAAATAAACGTTCATAAAAGGAGGTGCTTTGTGGAAAGATGTGTAGTTGCGCTTACGTCAAGTTCTGTAAATGAAGAAGCTTACTCAGAAATCCAGACTCAGCTGGATGCACACGAAGCAACTCCAAAGCTTATAATTGTATTTTCAGAGATTGATATGCTCTGGTTCTTTTCTCAGAAACTCCAGAACCGCTATCCGGATGCTGTTGTAATAGGCTCTTCAACTTATATAAATTATAATTCAGAAGGCTACAGTCACAGCGGTGCTTCTGTTATGGCAATCAATTCCGGAATTGAAGTTTCTGCCGGACTCCTTTTTGATATAGACAGGCACCCGATACTGTATAAGGAGCATATAAGGCTTGCTTTAGAAAAGCTTTCTTCTTATGAAAATACCTGTTGTCTGGAATTTATGACGGCCTTTGGAAAGTCGGAAGAGCTCGTTTTGGACACATTTGAAGAAGTTCTGGAAGGAAAAGGGATAACTGTTGCCGGTGGTTCTTCGGGAGCTGCTCTGGAACGTAAGGAAACCTTTGTTGCTCTTAATGGAGAAATCTATAAACAAACCTGTGCCTTTGTTTTCATTCATAACCTGGAAGGTAAAATAGGCTTCTATCGTGAAAATATTTTTAAGCCAACTTCATTCAGATTTACGGCTACCTATGCAGACTGCGAAGACCGCACTGTTATGGAATATGATGGTGAGCCTGCTGCAGAGATTCTTTCCCGGGCTCTTAATGTAACAACTGATAAACTGCAGAAGGAACTTACCCTGCATCCAATGGGACGTATTGTAGATGGAAGTATAAACATTACAGAAGCAAACGAGGTTCTCCCGGACGGATCAATTTCTTACTTTGCAACAATTTACAATCATACAAAAATGCTCCTTCTTGAAACTGATAATGTAAGAAGGGTATGGAGCGAAACGGTACAAAGAGTCAGAAATGATATTCCAAAACCTTCTTTTACAATTTCTGTGAACTGTCTTTCAAGGTCCAGACTTTTTGAAAATGAAGGCTGTTTCGGCGAGTTTGTAAATGTACTGCGGAATTATGGAAACTTTATTGGAGTTTCTGGTTACGGAGAACAGCTTAATTTTATTCATCTGAATCAGACAATGGTTCTTCTTGTTTTTGAGTGAGGCTGAAATGGGCAGATATAATAACGGAATCATATATACAAATGATAATTGTATAGGCTGTAACAAGTGCATTACTAACTGTTCTCTTATGGGTGCAAATATTTCCATTGTTAAAAATGGAAAAGCCCGCATTGAAATTGATTCCAGAAAATGTAACGACTGTGGCCGTTGTATTAATATCTGTGTACATCATGCCCGTGACTTTCGGGATGATACCGACGCTTTTATTGCAGATCTTAAAAAAGGTGAAAAAATATCTTTAATTCTTGAGCCTTCTGTTTTTGCGATTTATGGAGAAAAGGCTGCCGGTATTATAGGCTGCCTCCGTAAACTTGGCCTTGTAAAAGTTTATGATGGTTCTTATGGCCGTGAGATATGTGCTTATCTTACTGTTTCTTATCTGAAAAAAGCTAAGTCTCTTCCTGTTGATGACAGATGTTTTATAAGCAATGCCTGTCCTGCCATGGTAACAGTAGTTCAGAAATATCATCCTTTCCTTTTGAAAAAGATGATTCCTGTGCAGCCACCTGCAATCTGTACTGCTATTTACGCCCACAAGTATCTTGGTGATGATAATAAAATTGCATTACTTGGAACCTGTATTGCAAATAAAGATGAAGTAGAAAGTGAGAATACAAGGGGAGCCATTTCCTATAATGTTACAATTTCTCACTTAATGGAAAAACTTACAGATTATAATTTTGATGATTACGCAAATGATGGCGAACTGGACTTAAAAGGAAACGGCTTTGGTTCTATTGTTTCGGTTGGCGGAGAGTTTTCGGACATTGTGTCTTATTTCTTCTCACACACAGAAACAATTCTTGCTCTCCAGGGCTTCTCTTCAGACAATATCAGTTCTTTGTATTTGTCACTGGATCCTAAACTGAAGGAAAATCAGCCTCTTTTTGCAGAAATAACAGCCTGCAAAAGCGGATGTATAGGCGGTCCTGGAGTTTCTTTGCAGCATGTTGACAGAGGAACTATTTATGCTAATGCCATATCAATTCGAAAAAAGATAAATGAACAGTATTCAGAAATTGATAACCCGGAAAAATTCTGGAAACTTGTAAGTTCTCAGTTTAAGTATATACGTTCGGAAGATTTTAAGCGTGAATATATTGATTGTTCCCGCCAGCAGTTTAAAATTCCAAAGAGTGCCTTTGAAGAAATTTTCAATGACATGTTAAAGAATACTCCTGAAAAACAGAGTATTAACTGTGGTTCCTGTGGTTATAATTCCTGCAGGGATATGGCACGGGCGATTGCTTATGGATACAGCCGAAAAGAAAACTGTATTCAGTATATGAAAGATCTTCTTATTAAGCGTTATTACACCGATTCTGAGACCGGACTCATGAGCCGGGATGCTTTTGTTCAGGCTGGTAACAGGCTCTTTTCTGAAAACTCAAATAAAACTTTCATTGTTGCAGTTGGAGATGTAAATAAACTTAAAATTATTAACGACCTTTACGGCTTTTCAACCGGAACTGATGCCTTAAAACAGGTTGCTGCAACTCTTAAGCAGATTGCAGGGGATGATGGTCTTGTTGCAAGGCTTGGCGGCGGTTCTTTTGCTATCTGTCTTGAAAATTCTGTAGATAATCTGCAAAGACTTCAGTCCTGCAAGGTTTTTGATAACGGCTCTATTCATATGTCTTTCCCGATTACAATGCATTTTGGCATCAGAATTGCAAATGCTTCTCTGGGATTAACAACGGCAATGGATCAGGCATCTCTTTGTATGGATAATAATATTTCGTCTGTACAAAACACTTTTACAGCTTTTACAGAAAAGAATGTTGAAAATACTCATCTTGAAGCAGAAATTACTTCACAGATGCAGCAGGCCCTAACTAACGGTCAGTTTAAAATATGGTTTCAGCCTCAATATTCAGCTGCAACGGGAGATCTTGTTGGCGCCGAAGTTTTGTGCCGCTGGATAAAAGAAGACGGCTCAATTATTTCTCCAACTGTATTTATTCCAATAGCAGAAAAAAACGGCTTTATCCGCAGTCTGGATGAAGAAATATGGACAAATGTTTTTGCCGCTTTAAGATCCTGGCTGGATGTTGGTATAGAGCCTGTTCCTCTTTCTATTAATATTTCACGTGTAAGCCTTGAAACAGATAAAATTTATTACATCATTAAGCGTCTTAAAGAAAGATATAATATACCTGAAAAATATATTCATTTTGAAATTACCGAAAGTGCCCCCATTTCTAATAAAGAATTGTTGAACCAGAGAATTCAGAAGATCCGGGATCTTGGTTTCAGAATTGCAATGGATGATTTTGGAAGTGGTTATTCTTCCCTCAATTCCCTAAAAGATATGCCTGTAGATATTGTTAAACTTGATATGGGCTTTATGAGTGGAGATGACAATATGAACCGGGGCGGTACAATTATTAATTATGTTGTCCGCATGGCTCAGGGACTTGAATATATTACGGTTGCGGAAGGAGTAGAAACTCTTGAACAGGCAGACTTCCTGCGAAGTATTGGTGTAAATGTATTCCAGGGCTTCTTATATGCAAGACCAATGCCGGAAGAGCAGTTTATTGCTATCCTAAAGGCAACTCGCATGCATCCGGGAATTTCAAGACCAAGAACCTTTGGTCAGATTGATATAAGAAAATTCCTTACACCAGATTCATCAGAAAGCCTTATGTTTGAAGACTTTACAGGCCCTGCAGCAATTTATGAATTTGATGATGTTACAAAATCACTGACACTTATACGCGCCAATAAAAAATTCTTAAAGCTTTTTGAGCTGGAGGACCTTTCCTTTGCAGAGGTTCGTAAGAATCTGAAAAAACTCATGGGTAAAACTGCCTTTAAGTGGCTTATTCAGCGTTCCGAAGAGTCTCTTTCTGAAAATAAAGAAGTTGAATGCTCAATAGAAATGCGAACCTTTGTTAAGCATAATCCTGTCTGGGTAAAAAATCATATCTGGGAAATAAGCAGAAACGGACAGAAGCATTCTTTCTATATTCTTACAGAAGATATTACAAATGAAAAAATAACAGAAAGTACACTCGAAATATCAAATCAGCAGCTTGGCTTGATGATGGATAATTCCCAGGTTGGCTTATGCCTTATGCATATGGATGTTGATTTTAAGCATCTGTTTAATGTTGTAAGTCTGAGAGTTCTTCGTGTAAATCAAACCTTTGTACAGATTTCCGGCTTTCCGGAAGAAGTTGTTTTAAACTGGACGGAAAAAGATGCTTTTGCGGTAATTCATCCGCATGATCTGGCCGGTTTTAAGTTTATTATGGTAAAGGCTTTTATGGATAAGTTTACAAAGCCTGTATCTTATGAATATCGTGCCTTAAGACGCGATGGTTCTTATCTGAAAGTAAAAATTATTGCAACTGGAATCCAGCAGCCGGATAAATCCTTTATGCTGATTACAAATTATATACCTTTAGAATAATTAATAAGCAAAAAAAAAGACTTACTTTTGAAGTGTACCCAAAAGTAAGTCTTTTTTTTCGCCTTATATAGATTTATTTTGCTTTCTTAGACATCGGGCGAACAAGGAAACAGCTGAGACACATTGCCACAGCGTACAGAATTGTTGTTACGATAAGTACGTTCTGGTATCCAACAGGATTAGCCTGAACTCCATGTACATCAATAAACTCGCCTGTGTGTTTTACAATGTAAGAAGCCATCTGGTTTCCTGTAAGACCAGCAAATGCCCATGCAGAAAGTGTAATTCCGTGAATGGCAGAAATATTACCCATTCCGTAGTGGTCAGAAAGAAGGGTAGGAACGTTAGAGAATCCTCCACCGTAACCTGCGTTTACAATGAAAATCAAAGCAAGTACAAAGATGATAAGAGCAGTATTTCCGGCTCCGTTTGCAATTCCCTTTGTAAGAAGAACAATCAAAGTAGATACGATTGAAAGTGTGAAAATCAACTTATAGATTGTGTTGCGGTCCTTAAGCTTATCAGCCCATGCAGAGAATCCAAGGCGTCCACCTGCGTTGAACAAAGCAGAAATTGTAGAAATGATTCCAGCTGCTGCACCAAGTCCTACGCACTTAACAATCATCTTTTCCTGAGAAATGATGGCAAGACCACAAGTGATGTTGATATAGAACATAAGCCAGATTCCAATGTAAGAAGCGATTGGTTCTGTTTTAAGAGTTGCAATAATTCCTTCGTCCTTAGACTTAGTCTGTGGTTCTACCCAGCCTTCAGGTTTAGCAAGAATAAGGTGACCAACAAACATCATTACAAAGTAAACACAGGCAAGAATGTAGAACATTTTGTAAACACCGCCTTCTCCAAGACCTGTAAGCATGCGGCTCATGATAGGAGAAGCAATAGCTTTAGCTGCACCAAAGCCTGCTACAGCAAGACCAGTTGCAAGACCTTTTTTATCCTTAAACCAGAGCATAAGAGTCTTTACAGGAGAAAGATAACCTGTACCAAGACCAATACCCATAATAAAACCATAGCTGATGTAAATACCTACAAGAGCGAGAACGCTTGGGTGACCTGCCTGTAATGATTTTCCACCGTACCAGATGAAAAAGCCAGTTCCAGCCATACCAAGTGCAAATGTAATTGAAGCAATGAGTGATGACTTATGGATGTTCTTTTCTACAAGTCCGCCTAAGAAAGCAGCAGACATACCAAGGAAAAAGATTGCAAAGCTGAATGCCCATTCTACAGCACCTTTTGAAAAGCCGATGTAGTTAGCAATTTCCTGACTGAAAATAGACCAGCAGTATACAGTACCAATACTGCAGTGAAGAAGAAGCGCCGGTATAGCACCGCGAAGCCACTTATTCTGAATGTTTTTCATTTTTGTATCCTTCTTACTATTTATTTTTCTATTATTACTTTATAATATCGTAAAAGAAATATTGTAGCAATTACCCAAACACGCTGCATGAAAGGAAAAAAATATGACCCTTATTTTCGACATAGGAAACACAAATATAAAAACTGCACTTTTTGACGGCGACAAGCTTGCTTATACATGGCGCATTTCTACAGATCTTAAACGCACCGGCGATGAATATTTTTCGCTGCTCCGTCCTCTTTTCCGCGATGTTGAAATTGATTTTTCTAAAATTAAAACTGTTGTATTGAGTACAGTAGTTCCTGCCCTCATAGGACCTTTTGTAATTGTAAGTCAGCATATTTCCGGAAAAAAGCCTGTAATTATTGGACCAGAGATTTACTCTAAGTTTCCATTAAAAGTTCCTGAAACTGCAGTTCATGAAATTGGAACAGACCTTTACTGCGACGCTCTTGAAGCCTGGTGCCGCTACAAATGTCCATGTATAATTGCAGATTTTGGAACAGCCCTTTCTTTCACAGCAATTGACGCAAACGCAAATATAGCAGGAGTTGCAATTGCACCAGGTATACGTACAGCCTTTAATTCTCTTTTTGCAAATACCGCACAGATTCCGGCCATTCCACTCGACATTCCGCCAACAAGCCTTGGTAAGAATACAGTTGTTGCAGTTCAAAGCGGAATTGTTCTTGGCTACAAAGGTCTTGTAGAAGGCCTTGTAAAACAGATGAAGGAAGACTTAGTAAAAGAAACCGGCTGCGCTCTTGCAGACATAAAGGTAATTGCAACAGGCGGCTTAAACAGCATGCTTTCGCCTATTACAGATGCCTTTGATTTTGTAGATAAAGATCTTACGCTTTGTGCAATGAAGCGTATTGCAGATTTAATCGGCTAGGTCTTCTTTTTGAACGCCCTGTCCTGCCTGAACATCACGAGCAAGAACACTGCCAACTACCTTCTCAAGATAATCAGGAGTGAGTCCCGGGGTTAGAACTTTTTCTGTACGAAGCACCGCAACATCCTGTGCGCCAATTACATCACCTTTTTTCATATCATTCATAAAATGAAGGCTTCTGTTTGTGCGGCCGTAGTTTGCTTCTTCTGCAGGAGCAAGTCGTTTTATTCCGTCTCCAAGAACAGCCTGGATTTTTTCATTTCCAAACTGTTCTTCAAGCTGATTTAAGATTCTATTATAAGCAAGCTCCATTCCATAATGACGGATGCATGCTTCGCTCTGGTGAACACAATGAACCATCATACCAAACTGTTCAGGCTCAAGAGCAACAGGATCATCAAGCCCGGAATCTTTTTTGCTAAGACAGATGTGTTTTTCTATAACAGTTCCACCACAAGCAACAGAAAGACAAGGAACAAGAATAGGATCAAGACTATGGTCACTTACTCCACATTCTATGTTAAATTTTTCTTTAAGAGTTTTTATTACCTGTAAATTATATTCACTTTCTGGAGCCGGATAACTTGTAATGCAATGCAATAGCCAGACATTTTCTGTTCCAACAATTTGAATTGCTTTTTGAATATCTTCCATTTTGCTCACGCCGCTCGAAAGAATTACAGGAACAGCAGCGGCACCAAGTCGCTCACGATATTCAGCAAGACGCTTAAGCATAGGAAAATGATTTAATTCAGGACTGGCAACTTTTACATAATCAGGCTTTAATTCCATTAGCTCATCAAGACTACGAAGCCCGAATGGTGAACAGCAGAACTTACAGCCTTTAGAATGAACATAATCAATCATCTGACTGTAAAAAGAAGGTGGACATTCAAGCTGCTTAAAGCGGTCATACAAGCGGATGTTCCCACCAGGCAGCGCTACATAGCCTGTATTCGGATGTAAAATTTCGTCTGCATAAACCCATTGAAATTTTATTGTATCGGCACCGGCATCTGCAGCAGCATCAACCAATTCCTTTGCTTTTTCAAGAGAACCTTCGTGCGCTGTACCGATTTCTGCAATTATGAGTCCCATTTTTTAATCCTTTAAATTTTCAGCGGCTGTTTGTGCCTTGTATCTGTTTGAGTAAATTGAAAGGCAAGTTTCCGGGAGCCAGCCGTCTTCAAACTTGTACCATACAGTTTTTTGTTTATCTATTGATTTTGCGTAAACCTGAAGAATATCGCCACGTCTGCAATGGTTCGTTACATCAGCATTCCATTCAATATCTTTACGGTAAGCGGCATAAGGATCTGTAATTAAAGCCCATTCAACATCAGGAGCAAGCGAAAGAGGATGAGTTTCATTAAACTCAATGACTTCTTCCTTTTTTTTGTTACATGATGAAATTAAAAATATGCTGATAGCAAATAGAACAATAAGTCCAGCCCGTTTCAATTTACTACTCCGTTATACCAAGTGATTTTTTTATCTGTTCAAAGATATTTAAATCTGAATCTACAAAGCTTAATTCTTTAATTTTGCAAGGCTCAACCCAATCTGTTTGAGTATGCTCGGTAAGTGTAAAAGGTTTTTCAATTCCGTCATTACTAAGCTTTACTCTGAACGCAACAACAGAACAATCCTTTCCGCTATGAACAAAGGTTCCCTGTGCAAGCTGTTCAAAAACTTCACAATCGCAGCCAAACTCTTCCTGCATTTCTCTTTTTATTGCAGTCGAAAAATCTTCACCTTCTTCTATTTTTCCACCAGGAAATTCCCATCTGCCGCCCATATCTCCACGCACAATTCTTTTTGCAATAAGGATTTTTCCATCTCTATAATCTATGCATGCCACTGAACGGCTCATAAAAACTCCCTATCCTAATGTTTTACAGCGGTTGTCACTTCTTTTTCTTTGTCATCCGCCTGAATAATTGCATCTACTCTGATTATATCATAGTCTCCTGCTTTTGTCGTTAAAGTTTGTTCACCGTCACGATACACAAGAGAAAGCTCTTTCTTTTCTATTATCTGATTATCATTGTTTATAAAGAAAACTTCTGTAACAATTTTTACAGGAGGACTTTTGTCGTTTGCAGCTTTATTATTTACTTTAAGCGAAACATAATCCTCATCCTGGAACGAAAAGGCACTAATCTCAAAAGTGATATTATTAATTTTAGCATAGCTTTTTGTGCTGCTTACTGCTGTAAAAATCCAGACAAACGCAATAAAGATGATCAGCGAAAGAAGAATAAATCTGTTTGCTTTGTTTACCCAAAAGATTTTTATTCCTCTTACCGGTTTTAATTTTCCTTCATAAGCATCGCGTACAATCTGAGGAGCATGCTTTAATCGTTCTTCGCGGTTATAACGAAAAACAATTGTTTCTTCCCCTTCTGCATGTCCTTCATCAACATCTTCAAACATCTGTACGCCTGCCTGTTTTGTTTGTACTAGTTTTTCAAGATTGCATCAATCAAGCTGTCTGTTCTGTACCAGACTGCCCGCGCCTTTTCTTTATCTACATAAAGCGCCGTGATTATTCCATCAGAAGACAAAGTCATATCATAAAAAAGATTATCAGCATGATTTATATCAAAGTTTCTGTGAAGGATTTTCTGAGATTCATTTTGAATCATTTCAACAGTAAAGCCAGCTTCTGTTTTGATTATAAAAAATTTCCACCCGTTCTTTGTAACGCCAAGAAAATCATATGGAATTTTATAAGTAAGCTTACTGTAATCAACAACAAAGGATTCTTCGTATGGCGGAATAGAAACTGGTTCTCCATAAAGGCCTGTTTCGCACGAAAGTGGATAAAGCAAGGTCTGAGTATAATTAATTCCAGACTGAACCTTTGAATCTGCATCAACGAATGAAGAATAATAATCAACCTTTACATACAAAACATAATCATTTGGATCTGGAATTACATTTTCAAGAGTAAAATAGTTTTCGCTGTCCGAAGCAGTCTGTTCAATTGTTGGTGTATTTGAAAGGCTGATTGGAATCATATAACGTAAAAATCCATCTGTTCCGAACCAGTAAACAATCAGTCCGTCTGCAGAATTACTTACAACAACAAGCTCATCCTTTTCTGTAGTATAGATTTTTCGAATGTAAGGGAATGGAGTTCCTCCAGGACCCTGTTGACCAATATAATCTACGCTTGAACCGTCTCTTGTAATACGCAAAACTGCCTGGCAATAAAGAATGCCGCCTTCACCCTGCTCCTGTCTGTTTCTTGGGATTGTACAAACTGCATAAATACATTTATTTGAATCAAGAGCAATCTGTCCCGGATAATCAAAAGGATACGATATTTCCCAATGAATACTTTCTGCTACAGCAGGATTTTTCTGGATTAAATCACTTGTATTCGATTCTTCATTATAAAAAAGCGAAAGGATATCGCCGTAGGAATTAAGCTCCATTATTTTTTTTGAATAGCCGTCTACAATGTAAAAAAAGCCATCGCGCATTGCTATTCCAAGTCTTATATTTCCAACATCATTTAAATCGGCAACGCTAAGCTGCTCTTCAAAATTTCCGTAATTGAGGCTAAAAAGCTCTGTTTCATTTATCGATTGAATTGTAGTATTTTTGTTGCAGCCAATAAAAATCAAAGAAAGGACTGCAAAAAGCAAAATATTTTTCTTCATAAGTTGACATTATATACTTTATAGTATTAAATTTAAAGAATATTCATTATAATAGTTGAATAAAAAAACATACAAGGAATCAACAATGATTATCGATAAAATCCTTACAGCCATCTTTGGTTCACAAAATGACCGAGATGTAAAAGCACTTAAACCAATTCTTGAAGCAGTTAATGCAAAGGAAGAATGGGCAAAATCACTTAGTGCCGAAGAATATCCAAAACAGACAGAACGTTTTAAAAAGGAGCTTGCCGAAGGTAAAACTCTTGATGATATACTTCCAGAAGCTTTTGCGCTTGTTCGCGAAGCCGCATACCGTGTTCGTGGAGAACGCTACTTTGATGTTCAGATAATGGGTGCCATAAACCTTCATAAAGGCCGCATTACAGAAATGAAAACTGGTGAAGGTAAAACCTTGGTTGCAGTTGCACCTTCTTACCTTAACGCACTTACAGGAAAAGGCGTTCACGTTGTAACAGTCAACGACTACCTTGCAGAACGCGATGCCGACACTATGCGTCCTGTTTTTACATATCTTGTAATGACAGTAGGCTCAATCCTTTCAAACATGGATAACGATGCCTGCCGTCTT
>JAEEGH010024382.1_pt1 | contig 12211 bp, 14 predicted proteins | sample 9134181 | NCBI WGS metagenome assembly JAEEGH01 (sample SAMN16246544, study PRJNA631951) | gut metagenome | biome: gut microbiome; feature: rumen; material: DP-attached | host: Bos | place: Iran: Karaj | collected 2018-10
CACAAGGAGTATACCAACTCCCACAAGCTGCCGGGGCTATTCCTGCGGGTGAAACGCCGGGTTTTTCCCTTTGTGGGTAATGGTCAGATAGTGCGTTAGGGCCGATTTGGTGGGGGCCGCAAAGCCGCCTGTTTTTGGGTGCTTTGGGTTTATGTCTAGGTCTACGAAATAAGCCGGAGCATCCGATTTCGTGAGGATTATTTTTATAGCGGCCTCAAAGGTATGCTTTAGCTTCATGTTGTAAGCCGCTGCGGGCTTTGATTTGCTTTCCTGCCCGGTGCGTGGGTCAATCTGTTTCCCGGCTAGAATGTCCTCCAACTCCCGCCCAAACTGCGGGCAATCCCTAATGAGGTTCTTAAACTTCACTTGATAGGTCACGATAGGTTCAGCCGGAGCGGGTGCGGCCTGCTCTTGGTTCTCATAAACGGTTATTCGGGTTTCCTTGCTGCCGTCTGCTTTCGTGGTCTTTACGGTTTCCTTTTTTACCGGGGGCTTATTCCGATAAGTGGCATAATCGGGCCGGGTTCCCCGCTGCAAGAGGCCGTCAAGGATTCGGTTTGCTAGTTCTACTGCGGCCCGGTTCGATTCGTTTACTACGCTCCCGTGTAGCAGCTGGTTAAGGGCCTTGCCCTGCTGCAATGCCTCCGCTTTCCGCAGTTCGTATAGATACGGAGCGGAAAATGTGAGGGTGTCGCTCTCCGGGTCATAGCTATGGAACGCTGCCAGCCTCCAATATGCGCCGTCCGGGGTGCGGCCTACATAAGCCTCTAGGGGCCGCAGCAGTTCCAGCACAGCCGCAAAGCGCAGCTTGTCCAGCGGCAGGCCCTCCGTTCCCTCCCGCAGCTTTGAGTATTTGCGGGGGTCTAGTCCTATCTCCCGGCAGAATTGCGGCATATAGACGGTCATTAGGCCGCTGTTGTCGCTGCTCAATCCGTTATGGGCCGCTATGGTGGCAATCTGATTAAGGGCCATGAGGAACGCGGTATGCAGTTCGGTGAGGGGCTTTAGCTTGCTGCCCTGCATAGCGACTATGTTTAACTGCCCGTGTTCGTTGAATATAGCCGCTATGTCTTTTCGTTCCTCCGGCAGCTTGAAGATAGACGGGGTATTTAGCGCGTTCTCAAAGCCCTTTGCAGAGTAAGAGGCCAGCCGCCCGCCGATGGTCATTAGCGCGCCCTTTTCAACGGCCTTGCTGCGCTTGTCGCGGGGCTGCTTTTGGGGTTCGCTCGGTTCCCCGTCAAGGTCGGCCCATAGCTTATCCCTAATGGGTTCCCATTGCGCTGCCAGCGCATGGAGGTCTTGCCATGCTTCGGAATCTTGGTCGCGGTTATCCCATAAGCTATCGAGCGTTTCGCCGGGGTGTTCCTTGATATAATCCCGCATGAGGTCTACAAAGAAAAACAGCATCGGAATTAGCCGCCGCTCTTGGTCATTGATAAAATACTCTACGGAGGTTCCGGGGTGCTTCTCCATAAACTCCCGGTATGCCTCCCGGTAGGTCTTGGATTCTAAGATTTCGTCTACCTTTGCGATAGAAAAATTCATGCGCTCCGTAATATCCGGGGTTTCTTTCTCTCCGGGCGTTTCGTTGAGCATTTTTATCCTGCGCTCATGGGCCTGCTGCAAGATTTCTTCAAGGGTGATTTCCCTTATAGGCTCTTGCGCCTTTTGCCCGCTCATGTGTTCTAGCACTTCCTGTGCGGGGAAAAAGGTATACTGCCCTACAATGGGTTCCGGGGTCTTATCATCGGTCATTAGCTATCCTCCCCTCCGTCAAGCAAGCTGGAAAAGGCTCCGCTCTTGACTTCATCAAGGAACAGCTGCGCCTTTTCCATGATTTCCGGGTGTTCTCGCCGGTATGCCGCTATGACAAGGTTGGTAAACTCCGTCATAGTCTTTCCGCTAGCCATAGCCATAACCTTGATAAACTCATGATTGCTGGGCGTGAAAGCCATATTTATTCTAATGGCCTTTACTCCCTTGCGGCCCTGCGTCTGCAAAGCCTCCATGCGTTCCTCGGCCTCCTGCGGGCTAGCGGTTCCCTGCTGCCCTTTGTTGCTGGTGGCCTGCTCGATTGCTCCGTATACCCTGCCGGTATTCATTCCTGCGAAATCCTTTTTCCCTGCCATTGGTATTATCCCTCCCATATCATTTTCAAAAGCTGCCTATAGTCCTCTGCCGGTTTGGAGCGGGGCGCATAGTCATAAAGGCTTTGCTGCATAGCCTGCGCCTCCCGGATTGCTATGCCCGGTCTAATGCCCATAAGAAAAGGCACTCCCATTTCCTGCGCCCGCTCCGCTATTGCATCCCGGAGGAATCGGTTTAGTTTTGGGCGGGCATCGTAGCGGGTCAATACCACGCCGGTTATCCGCAGGGCCGGGTTGCTCTGCCGGATATGGCGGGCTATGTCGGTGATTTGGTATAGCCCTTGCAGGCTGCTATTGTCCGTTTCCAGCGGAATGATTAGCCCGGTGCTAGCCTGCAATGCGTTGTAGGTCAATTCCCCTATTGTGGGTGGGGTGTCTATGAGGATAAGGTCATAGCTATTCCTTACCGGCTCTAGGGCCTGCTGCAATCGTTTTGCGCTGCCGGGGGTGGTTTTCTCCGTTGCTAAGTCCGGGGCCGCTGCTATCGCGTCTATGCCCTGCTGGGTGCGCTGGATAAGCTGGGCGGGGTCTGCTCCATGCAATAGCTGATAGCTGCCGGGGGCCGTGGGGTCTGCGCCGATAAAGAATGATAGATTAGCCTGCGGGTCAAGGTCGATTGCCAGCACTTTCTTTCCCGCCGCTGCTGCGGCCTGCGCTAGTGCTGCCGCCGTGGTGGTTTTCCCTGTGCCGCCCTTGATAACGGCTGCGGTAACTATCATCATTCCCCGCTGCCCTCCAATTCCCGGATATAGTCTAGCAGGCAGGCCATATCCTTTTGCAGCTGCTCCGGCAGATAGTTTAGTAGCCTCGCCATCTGCTCCACGGTGCGCGGGTCTGCTGCGTACTGTTCCAGCACTCCGGCTAACCTGTGGGCGTTATCTCGGTTCACTCGCCATCCCTCCATTATTTATCTTTTATCGGCCTTGCCGTCTTGCGCTTCTTGTGCAGATTTCTAATTCAGCTATTCAATATTAGCCGCATTAGAAATCAGGAATCGGTATCAAAAACCCATACCATTTTCTGATTTTTTCCGGGGGTGGTTTTTGGTATGGTTTTCGGGGGTTTCCGCTTACTAGGTAATGGAGGGCAAGATTTAGGTATGCTCTCCGGGGTTATCCGCTAGCGGGGTGGTTTTGGTCACAGCAGCCGGGGGTATTTTTTCTTGCCTTGTTCCGCAGTTGGAAACGGCTCCGGGCCTCTGGTCTTACCGCAGCCTCCGCAGGGTTTTCGGGGTGGGGGGCCTCCCCCCTTGCCAGCCATGCCCGCAGCCTGCGCCGGTGATTGGAGGGCCTGGGCCTTTTCTAACTGCGCGGAGGATTTCGGCAAAGGGGGTTATCGTTGCTTCATGGTAGCTTTGGCCCTCTGCTAACAGAGAGGAAACAGAGGGCCGGGGCTACTGTTTTTGTACTGTTCTGCGGTAGGTAATTGTTGAAGTTTGTTGAGGTTCGCAGCCTGCTTTTAGCCTGTTATTCCCTGTTAGCAGGCATCCGCAGCCGTCTATTGCCCGTGTTTCCACGGGGCATTGTTGCGGTTCGCGTCCTGTTGTTGTCCTGTTAGCAGGTCGGAAAATCAGCCGTTTATTGCCCGTTTATTCGGTGGGCCGGAGGTCATGCCAGCTTGCCCGCCTCCTCTACTGTGGCCTCGATAACTCCCATAGCGTCTTTGTTCCCTTGGAGGGCCGCTGTCATAATATCGAGCGCAGCGCGGGCGTTGCCGCCGGTTCTGATAACGTGGTCGCTAAAGCTGCATACCTTTTTAGCGGCCTCGGTTCCCTCTGCCTCCCACAAGAGCAAGACAAAGGTATAAAGGGCCTTTTGGTCTGCCCTCGGTAGGGCCTCATAGATTTCTATAATCTCTTGGTCGGTTGCCTCTGCGGGGGTGGGTAGCGTTTTTCTTTCCATGTCTATGCCTCCTTGCATAATTCCGCAGGGGGGCATATAATGATTATGCCCTCCGCTGCGGTGGTGGGTGTGGGCTGCGCTCCCGTGTGCTTGGTCGGCTGCTGGGGGCGCGGCCTGCGTCTATTTTTGCGGGTCACTCCCTTTTTAGGGGAATTTCCCGGAAAAACCTCCTGTTTCCAGACAATAGCGGGTTGCCGATAAGGGAAAGTATCGAGCGGGCCGCTGCTGTTGTCTGTATTCGGGTCTTTTTTCGCGGTTATTGCGCGGTTACCGCTGTTTTCCCGCTGATAGCAGCAGCCGCAGCCGTCAGCTGTTCCAGCTGGGCCGGGTTCATCCGGCTAATCATCTGTTGCAGGGTCGCGCCGGTTTCCTGCCCGTGAAAGAGGTTGTAAAGCTGCTGCGCGGTTACGGCCTCCTGCTGCTCCGTTTCGTTATGGAGGTAAATTTCCGTGGTGCTGGGGTTGCTGTGCCTCATATACTGCTGGGCCGTGTAGAGGTTGCCGGTCATTTCCATTACTGCGGTTCCCGCCGTGTGCCGGAGGCTGTGGGCCGTGAGCCGTTCGGAATCAAATCCCGCCTCTTTCATAGCCGCTTTGAGCATCTTGCTAATGGTGGTCGGCGCAATGCGCTTGCCGCCGCTGCGGTTGCCGGTAGAAACAAAGAGCGGGCTGCTGCCGGTGGGCTTGTCCGTCCGGGCCTGCATATACTCCTTAATGGCCTGCGCCACTTCGGGGGCCAGGGGCTTGCGCTGGTCGGCCTCGCTGTGGCCCTTTCCCCAAATGTAAAGCCATGCCTGCCCGCCCTTGGTTACTAGGTCTTTTACATTGGCCCTGCTGATCTCCACGGTGCGCAGGCCAGCGTTGACGGCTAAGAGGTACATAGCATAAAGCCTGCGGCCCTGCTCCCCGCTCCGCTGCATCCTGCCTGCCGTGTCTTTCTGCGCCTCCTGTGCGGCCTCTAGCCGCTCCTGCGCCCGCTCGGTTATGCTGCTCTCAATGGCCTGCACTTCCTTGACGGTCAACGCCTCTTTGCGGTGGGTATCGTTACGCAGCTTCGGGGCGTGGATATTCGCCGCAATGTCGGGGTAAAGGCCGTTCGCAGCCGTCCAGCGGAAGAACTGACAAACGCTGCGGAGGTACTGCGCTATGGTGTTCGCCTTGCAGGTAATGCGGAGCGGGTTCCCGTGGGAATCGGTGCGGTACTTCCAGCCGGTCACGGGGTCAAGCTGGATTGCGTCATGCTCCACGGTGAGCCATTGCCGATAAGAAAGAATGTCCGTCCGTACCGGGTTCTTTACCGCAGCATATTTCAGCCATGCCATGAATTGCTTTAGGTTGGTGAGATATGCGCGGGTGGTTCTTTCGCTGCGGTCAATCCATTCTACAAAGTCATGGAACAAGGCCGGGTTAAACTCCTGCGCGGTTATCTCCTGCCGGGGGTAGATTGCCATAGCCTCCATTGCTGCGCCCTCCATATCCTTTTCCTTTTTCTCTATCATAGCACAATGGGGCCTGCGTGTCAATGCTATGTTGCACTTCTTGTGCAAACAAGAGCGGGCCGGGGCTACTCCGTTTTCTCTCCGTTTGACGGTCAACGCCTGCGGGTAAATATGCGCGGGTGAGGGCCAGCTATCCCTTTTACCGGCAGGGGCTTTAGGCTCCCGTCTGCATACCTCCGGGGGCAAATAGGGCCGCTTCGTTTCCGGGCCGTAACCCGTCCACGGTGCGCCGCAGCCAAAAAAGGGTGAGCTGTCATATAGCTAGCAATCTAGTAACCCTTTGGGGCATCCGGCAGGGCAAACAATGAGGCCAGCCCGGAGCGGGCCAGCCTCTAAATTGCTGAGATTTGCTAAGGTTTTTTAAGGTATTCCCGGAGGGCATTATAGAGGGCCTCCGCTTCATCCGGGGCCAGCGTTATGCCCTTGCCGGGTTTCGCCGGTTCTTCATCGGTGCGCCATACTCTCAGATCCAGCTTGCTTTCGCGTCCGTTCCAGCTGGTGAGGGTGAGCCGCTTTGCGCTTGTGCCGGTGCTGCTGATCTCTGCAAGGATTCGCTCGGTGTTGTAGGTGATCGTCATTGCTGCGCCTCCGCTATCATCATGTAAAAGGGTTCGTCCTCGCTCATGGGGTCTGCTCCAATGTCAAGGGCCAGCTGCCGCCCGCTCCTGTCGGTCAGATAGATTATTAGCCCGTCCGTTAAGGGATAGTCTATGGGTTCCGCGCCGGTGATCGTGCCGCCCTCTATGGCCCGCACAAGGGCCTTTGCTCCTATCGGCTCCCATTCCAGAGTATCAAAGTCCATCGGGCCGCGCCTCCGTCATGGTGAGATAGTCCGATAAGGCAAGGCATATCATCCACGGCCTGCGGTTCTGCCGAAAGATAACAGCCGGTAGCCCGTCCTGCATCCGCGCTGCGTCCTGCTGGGCCTGCTCATACCATCGGGCTAGTTCTAACTTCTCATGCCTCTTGCACTCTATGTGCAGATTAGGCAGGCCGGTTACATCCGGCTGGGTTCCGTAATTGAGGGCCGCGCCGGGGTGAGCATCCGGCAGGCCGTGATCCCGGAGGAATTGCGCTAGTTCCCGCTCGGCCTCCCGGCCCTTGCGCTGTGCGCTGCGCCCGCCGCTCATGGGTCATTCCTCCTGCGGCAGCGTGTCGATGGTCTTAGCGCAGGCCCGCCGGGTCTTGTGGATCTCCTTTGCCCTGTGGGCCAGACTATCGCAAAACTGCCGCATTTCGTATTGGTTCGCCGCTAGGAAATAGCCGGGTGGAGTGCCGGTGCTAGCGCAAATGGGCTTGCCCGCCCTGCGCTCCCGCTCGATTGTCTTTGATAGTTCACGGGCCGAAAAGCCCAAAAGCCCGCAAAGATATTTTGCGGTGCGGGCGTTTTCCGCGCCCTCCGTCAAGAGTTCATATACCATCCGCTGCGCCCTCCGTGGTTACTCCTGCGCCGGAGCGGGTTCTTTTGCCGGTTCCTGCTCCTGCGCCTCTGCTTTCCGCTGCCAATAGCGGGCCTGCTGCTCCCGGATCTTGTCACGGTTCTCCCGCGCCCACTTTCTCTTATAGGCTCTCCGGGCCTCCATTGCTTGCTCGGTCATACTGCATCCCTCCTGCACTTCTTGTGCCTCTATGGTTACTATAAGCCTCTTGCGCTTATTATACCACAAAAGCGAGTAAAAAGCAAAGGATATAGACAAGATTTGGGATAAGTATTTCCAAAATCCGTGTCGCGTGAAAAATGTTTTTTTCGGGGTCATGGCCCGGTACGGGGCGCAGCCGGTTCCGCTGCGGGTAGGGGGGCTATGCAGCCATCCCGGAGAAAGTGCCGCCGCACTAGCCCGGTTAAGTAACGATGAAGTAACCCATATCCGCAGGGGGCCAATAAGAAAAGAGCGGGCCAGCTAGCCCGCTCCTGTGCGCTATTCGTTAAATCCGGGTGGTGGGTTTCCGTCCAGCGCGTTTACTGCCCGCTCGGCCTCTGATAAAGCCCGTTGCAGCTTTTCCAGCTTGGTTAGGCTCTGCCGGATCTGCCGCCGGGTCTTTTGGCAATAGTCGGCCTGCATCTGCGCCAGCCGGTCAGCCGCCGCGCTGCTTTCCTCCGCTAGCATGGATTGCTGCGCTAGGTCAGCATAAACGCTGTCAAGGGCCGCTATCCCGGCCTCGGCCCACGCCTGGTCTTGGGTCAGTATGCCGATTGCCCGCAGCGCGGAGTAAAGAATATACTGCGGAGCGTTGCCCTGCGCCAGCTGTTGGGAAATGCCGGCCTTTATCTGCTCTACGGTTTCCCGGTCTTGGGCCGCTTCTCGGTAGGTTCTGATCGGTGCGGCCTGCTGCGCCGGTTCCTCCTGCGGGTGCTGCGCTGCGTATTCCGCTAAAGAAATGCCCATGTGCTGCCCTCCCTTATAGCCTGCGGCCCGCTTTCGGGGTGTTGGTGAAAGATTCGCCTGCGCTGTCGGTTTCGATAAAGAGATCTGCCGCCGGGTAGTAGTCGAAATAGCAGGAATAGCTTGATACTCCATAGCGGTTCTTGAGGCATACCAATTCGATCCTGCGCGGGGTCGCGGCCTTGGCCTCCTTGACTTTGGCCCGCTGATCCTTGATACTGTTCGCCTTTTCAAAGAGCGGGTCATTAAGGCATTGCAGCTGCAATCCCCATACCACATCCGCAGTAAACTCTATGCCGCCGCTTTCCTTGAGGCTTTCAAAGTCTATCGGGGTCAGATAATTAGCCCGGTTCACGCTGCTAATGACTATCACGGTGAGATCCATTTCCCGGCTGATCCGCTTCAATTCGGTTACTGCGCTGTCTACTGCCTCCTTGGTGCTGCGCTTGTCCTCGGTCGGCTGGAGGATTTGCAGATAGTCGATGAATACCACGGGCCGGGTTCCGTTGCGCCGGATATAACGCCGGACATAATCCCCGATAAAGGAAATGTCGCAGGCGAAATTGCCCTCTATGATGCTCATGCGGTCGGCCACGGCCTTTTTATAGCCCGCTGCCGCCTCCTGCACTTGCCGGGGCAAGTAGCCCTTGCGGATGCTAAGACTTGAAACGGCCTGTGCTTCATCGGCCTGCGCGGTTCTCCGGGCAAGGCTCTTGCTAACGAGTTCCAGCTTGGATTGTTCCAGCGAGAAAAAGAGTACATCCGTTCCCCGCTCGGCTAGCTGGTCTGCCAGCTGCAAGGCAAAGCTGGTCTTGCCCAAAGAGGAAATAGCCGCCAGCACATAAAGCCCGGAGTAAAGCCCGCCCGCCTGCGCGTCAAGGATGGGAAAGCCCGTCTTTTTATCGGCCTTGAATCGGTCGATCTCCGCAGCCATGAGGGAATCAATGTAATAGGCCGTGTTGTCAGGTTTCGCTCCGGCCTGCCGCTGGGCCTCGGCTATGGCCTCTGTAAAGCCCGCTCTGTCGGCCTGCAAGTGTTCGTTGGGGTCTTTATGCCCGCCGCTGATATTCGCCGCTATGAATGAGATATCCAGCCGCCGCAGGCCCGCGCTAAGTGTTTCGGTGGCCTTTGCTCCGGCTTTGTCATTATCAAGGCAAAGAATGAGGGTCGCGGAGGTTTTGCGCTGTTCCAGCTTTTTTATAAGGGCCTCCGCATTTGCGGTGCTGTTGAGGGCTATTGCGTCCGCTCCGGCCTCTAGGATAGATAGGGCATCAAATGCGCCCTCGGTTACAAAGACTTCCTGCGCCCGGTATAATGCGCCCTCATTGAAGATTGCCGGGGTGCTGCCCTTGGGGTTTAGCTTTTGATAGGCTGCGGGTGTGCTGGGGTCAATGCTGCGGGCTATGTAATGCTCCCGGCTGGTGGGAATGATGATCCGGGGCGCGGGGTGTAGTGCCTGCCCGTTCCCTCCCGGTGCGCCCGCCGGATCTGCCGCCGGGTCGAAGCCGATTGCATACCGCTGGGCCGTTGCTGCGCTGATCCCTCGCGCCGATAGATAAGAAGCCGCTGCGGGGTCGGTGATCCGGGCCACACATTCCCGGTAGTATTGCATATAATTCGCTGTGGGCCGCTCTACGGCCTCCTGTGGCGTTTTCTCTGCCGGTGGGGTGGTTACATTACCCTGCGCGTTCTGTGCGATTGTGGGCCGCTCTACGGGGCCATTTTCAAACGAGAGGGGCATATCCACGATTGTAAGCCCTAACACTCCCGCCAGATTCTCTAGGGCCTGGTTGTAGTTCGCGCCGGTGGTCTGCTGGTAGAGGTCGATAATATCCCCACTCCATCCGCAGCCAAAGCATTTAAGGCCGTTGCCGTCTTTGCTCCGGGGGTTCACGGTCAAGCCATCCCCGTTTTCGCCGTGGGCGCAAAGCGGGCATATCCAGCTGGTTTCCCCGTTTGCGTTCAGTTTCGCCGGTGCGGTCATGGTCGGAATGATATCCCGCCAATGCCTGCGGATCTCCTGCCGCGCTGTTTCTCTGTCTGCCATTAAGAAATAATCCTTTCTGCCCTGCGGGCCGTATTGCATCCGCTCCGGCAGCGTGCTATGATGAATCTGCCGTTGCGCTGCGCCTAAGTGTTTCGGTATGAGCGGGTTCCCTTTCTTGCCGGTTGGGGAATCCGCTCCGTTTTTTGCCCGTTTGACGGTGGCCTTGTTCGTTCGGTTTCGGGCTGGTTTTGGTACTCTGCCGATAAAGGAAAAGCTGGGCGCGCCTCTGCCCGGAGAATACGCCCGGCTCCGGCCCTGCGTCAAGCAAGGGCCGGGAGCGCATACAAATACATACAAGAACATATAGCTTTTTGCGAGTGCCGGACAAATGACATTCTTTTTCCTATCGGCCCCATGCCCTGCGGAGCCTTGTATATCAACGGTTCGCGCCGATTTCGGCCCGCTCCGCGGGGGCGTTAAAAGGGGCGTTTATGTCTACAAAGATTACAGGTGCTATGTCTACAAAGATTACAGGTCATGTCTACAAAGATTACCGCTTTCGTCTACAAAGTTTACCGCTTCTCAATGCTCGATGGTCACGCCGGTTATACTGCGGCCCTTGGCCTGCTGCCGGTAGCCCTTGATATAGCCGGTAGCTTTCCAGTAGTCCAGCACATCAAAGCAAAACTCCCGGTTCCTGCGGGTGATCTCCCGGTTTTCGCTTGCCGTTCCCGTGGTCTTGAAAAGCGTGTCAAAGAGGATGGTATCATTCTGTTCCCTAAAGGCCGCAAGCGGTTTCGCCGGTAGCGTCTGGTCGCTCTTGCGCCTGCGCTCATACTTGCGCAGCGCGTCCGCAGCCCGCTCATAGTCATGCTTGATAACTGCGATCCTCCGCAGCATATAGCTGGTCATGGCCTGCCGCCCTGCGTTCATGGTGAGTAGTTCCCCGCTGGGTGCGCCCTGCTTGACTTTCTCAATGGCAAGGTATTTAGCCGGAACGGATAGCAGCTGCCCGGTCAAGCGGGCATAACTCAAAATCAGCGGTTCCCCTGTCATTACCCACGCCTTTACGGTCTGCCCGCCTTTTGCCTTGTAAATATGCTCCTGCGCCCGGAGGTAGTAGTCTTTCACATGGTAGGTATCTCCCGCGCCGATCTTTCCCCGTTTCCGCAGTTCGTCCGTTGCGTCTACTTCAAGGTACAAATGCAGGAATTTTTCAACGGCCTTTGTGATCGCGCCCTTTTGCTGCTTGCTGGGCCTCTCTCCCCGTCCGGGCATGGCCCGGTAAATCATATCCGGGGTAAAGGCTGCGGGCTTTTTGTCCTTTCGGGCCTGCTCCCAAATGGAAATGAAAGCGTCCGATATATCCCGCTCATATTCGGTCAAGCTGCTAATGATCCCTTTTTCCGGTTCATAAGTAGCCATGACAAAGGTTGTGATCTCCCGCTGCCGTTTGGTTTCGGGTATCACGGGCATATCGTATTCCCCTGCGTTAATGGGCTGCTTTCCCGTTTCTCCCGCGAGGTCTTTCATTAGCAGATTGTTCGGCATGACATACTGCCGGGGCGTTATCCCTTGCAGTATGGGCGCGGTGTCCGCAAAGAGATCCGCGCTTGCTATCTGCTCTAAAGCCGCCTCATAGTCTGCCAGCTGCGCAAATGCCCGCTCGATTACTTCCTTTAGCGGCCCGTCCTTGGGGTTGCCGTTATCGTCTAGGCCCTGCTCTAGAGCCTCATAAACGCTGATATTCGCAAGGTTCGGGTCGGCTAGTAGTTCATCCTCAAGGAACGGGGCAAGGTCTTTCTGCCGGTCTGTTAGGGCTTCGTAGCGTTCCCTTTGTAGGGCTATGGCCTCGCTTGCTGCGCGGGCAAGGCTTTTGATCGCGTCAAATTCAGCGGATTTGAAGTAGGCCGAAAGCGCGTCAAAGGCCAGCTTGCCAGCTTGGTTTAGTCCCTCTAGGGCCTGCTTCGATATCTCTGCCGCCAGTTCCCGCAGGGTTCCCATTCCCGTTTCGTTTAGTAGGTTCTCGGCTACCCTCTTGATTGAATCATCCAGCGCGGTTTTAACCCGCTCGGTTGCCTGCCCGATTCTTTCCTTATAGGCCACGGGGTCAAAGTCGGGGGCCGTGGGATCTCCTCCGGGGTCGGGCGTGGTTACGATATAGATCCTCCTGCTAGCCTCTTGCGCTTCTTGCTCTGCTGTGCCGTCTAGCGCATCCTGCGCCGGAAAGAATGTATATTGCCCTGCAATGGGGTTTTCCTCCGGGGTCTTATCATCGGTCATTAGCTATCCTC
>JAEEGH010024384.1_pt1 | contig 12210 bp, 4 predicted proteins | sample 9134181 | NCBI WGS metagenome assembly JAEEGH01 (sample SAMN16246544, study PRJNA631951) | gut metagenome | biome: gut microbiome; feature: rumen; material: DP-attached | host: Bos | place: Iran: Karaj | collected 2018-10
CTTCTCGAGGCAGGCCTCGAGGGCGTCGTCCTTCGATATGCCTACGAAGATGTAGAGAGCGTCGTACTTTTTCATTTCTTCTCCTCCTTCTTGGCGTCCTTGTCGTCGGCTGCGGCTTCCTCCTCCTTGCCCTTCTTGATTACCTTGGGAGCGGCGGGCTCGGCGGCTGCGGCGGCAGTTGCGGCGCTAGCGGCGGGAACGTCGTCAGGGGCCTTCACGACCGCAAGCGCAAGCTCGCCTCTCGTGACGACGGTGAACTTGTCGTCGAGCTTCATATCGCGCACGAACATGGTCTGGTCGAGCCCGAGCGAAGAGACGTCGATGTCAAACTTCTCGGGGATGTCGGTCGGGAGGCAGTCGATGTCTACCGTACGCAGCACCTGCTCGAGAACGCCGCCGCCGATCTTGACGCCCTTGGCCTCGCCGACGAGGTAGAGGGGAACCGTGATGCGAACCTTCTGGGAGAGAGAGACCTCGCTGAAGTCCACGTGAATCGGGGTGCCCTTCAGAACGTCGTTCTGCATCTCGCGCAGAAGCGCCGGAACCTCGGTGCCGCCCATGTCGAGCGTAACGAGAACCTGCTTGCCGGTCCTGCCGCGCATTGCCATCATGAACGCATGCGCCGGCAGCTTTATCAGCTCGGTGCCGCCCTTGTTCATCTTCATGACCGAACCGGGAATCATCCCCGCACGGCGAAGTCTGCGGACTGCCCCTGTACCCTGCTCGGTACGGGTCTCCGCCGTGATCCTTATCTGATCCATTCCTTGCCTTTTCTGGTAATTTTCCGCAATACTCTCGCGCACACGCGCTACACTCTTACGGTCAAAACGGCGAAAAGTATACCAAAACCCGCCGATATGAGTCAAGTGGCGAGCTTCGGGCGGGGACCCAGCGAAAACCTACGTTGGAAAAATCCAAAACATACGTTGGAAATTTCCGTTTCATACGTTGGAAATTCGACTGCTGCCTTTACTTCTGGTGTTACTAACAGGAATTCGGGAGGTAACATGTTGTGTTTTGAGCGTTTTCTGCCCATGCACGCGGCGTTTGCCAACCCGACTTTCCACGTTCGCTCGTAAAACACGTCGGGGGTGCCAGGAAATTCCTGGCTCGATTAGTTCAGTACCCTTGGCTTGATGCGAGCGCCTGTCGCTCGGCGGGGGTGATTACGCCAGAGCTTGCCTGCTTGTCGAGATAGCTTCTGAGCGACGCGGCAGACTTCGAGCAGAAGGCCTCGCTTCCCTCCTTCGTGCAAAGCCCCTTCTCCGCCCGCTTGCGCGAACGAGCCATCGCCTTTTCCGCCCCGGTGATCGCGCGCTTCACGCTATCTGGAATGCGCAGCAAGCCGACTTGTCCTGCGGAGCCTTGGCGAAGGACGAAATCCGCCGCGATGCGCCGCTGCTCCGATTCGGGGAAGATCGAAAGCGGGTAGGTGTTTGTAGTTGAAAAGTTGAATGGTTGACAAGTCGAAAGGTTACAGCCGTCAGTCGTTAGTTGACAGTCGTTAGTGACAACGCCCTCAGACAAGGAGACCTCCTTCTGGGTGAGCTTGACAGGCCATCCCGCGACAACGTTCCCGGCGTGGTTCGTGTATGAACTCGTTGAAAAGTTGAAAGGTTGACAAGTTGAAAAGCTGGAAATCTGAGGTTTTGGGGTTGAGGCGTCGCCCTCCCTCCCCCAGAGAGCAAAGAACACCAAGCACCCAACCATTACCCTGTTCCTCATCCCCTTACTCCTCGCCTTTCCACTCTTCAACCTCTAACCGGCGTACGCGCCAGTTAGTTTCCGCTACGCGAGTAGGCCCTGATGCCGAGCTTGATGTCGCCGACGCCGTTGATGAAGGTCTCAAGGGCGCTCGTGCGGTCGGCATTGAGCGAGGAGGCGGGGATGACTATAAGCCACCTGCCGTTCCACACCGAGCGGCCGACGAGACGGGTCGACGTGAAGTCGTGTCCGGCGCGCAGGGTCGAATGGCGGCGGATGGTTGCGGCGGAGTCGCTGGTGCCGTCGAGTCCGCTCATCGTCGCGATCCACGATTCGGAGTCAAGCTGCGCCGAGCCGACGGTGTACGGCAGCGGCATCACCTGGTCCACTACATTCCAGCCAAGCACCTTGCGCGTCGTCCCGGCCGGAGCGCGCATGTAGTCGGTGCCGACGGGGACGAGGTAGATGTTCGGCTCGGTGGCAAGCCCCGTCGTCGTCTGGGTCGTCAGATTGTCATAGCCGACGAAATCGACGCCGACGGCTGCGATCTTGGTGGCGTAGTCGGCGCTCGAGAACTGCGATTCGCCGCCCTGCAGGGTCATTCCGAAGAAGTTCTCCGCGTTGTTGATCGAGGTCGGGAACTCGATGACGAGGCCCGGCTCCTTCGTCGTGGACGGATTCTCGCTCTGAAGCGGCTGGCAGTGGCGGGCAACCTCGGGAATCGCGAGGATGTCGGGCACCCAGTACTTGCGCAGCTCGCGCCGCCACGCCCCGTCGCCGGAGGCGTCCGGCTTGATGCGGAAGAGTTCGTACCGTAGCGAGAACCACTTCTCCGGCTTGTCCGGATTGTTGACGCCGAGGCGGCCCTTGAGGACGTCCCAGTTGGTCTTCATCTGCGTGACGACGTCCCAGAGGCCGCCGTCGGTGGTGCCGGACGACGTGACGAGGCCCTCGCTTCCGAGCGAGCGCGTGGCGACGATGTCCGCGAGGAACTGCTTGCCGCTCTGCGGGTCGGAGGAGAGAAGGCCCGTCTCGTAGTCGTAAACCTTCGCAAGCTCGAAGACGTAGCGCTGGGCGGTGTCGAACGCCGTCGAGTACTTCACAAGGGCGTTGTTGCGCTGGACGCGGTTGAACATGTCGAGGTAGCGCTGCTGCGTGGCGCGGTTGGAGACCTGCTTCCGCCACAGTTCGCGCTCCTCCAGAAGCATCTGGCCCTTGTATACCTCGGCGCGGTAGGCGGCCTCGGCGGTGGTGAGCTGCCCGAGCGCCTGCTGAATCGCCGACGCCGCGTCGTTGACATCGCTCGCGGCAGACTGCATCTTGCCTTCGAGTCCGCGGAAGGTGTCGGCTATCGTCCAAGCCTTGTCCATAAGGCCGGCAACGGCATCGATGACTTCGCCTTTCCACTTGGCGGCGTAAGCGAGATCTTTCGCCGCGCGGAGCTGCGCATAGACAAGCGCCGCATTGGACAGGAATATGGGCGACTCGACTGAATCGGCGATCGCACTCGGATCGCTGATTGCCGTCGTTCCGACACCGAAGACGGAGGGAATCGTTCGCATATGCGATTCCTTGGCCATGGTCGCGAACGAGAGATCCAAGTCCAGCATATCGACACTGTGATCAATGGTCTGATGCCAGCCCCACATCTTCCAGACTACGCCGGTCAAGAAGAGACCCGTTGCCGTCGAGGTGCGAACCATCGTTTCGACAACGCCCGCCCAAGCGATTTTCAGCACCGCCATCTTCACCGCGTAGGTGCCCATGGCGAGCTGAAGCTTCTGGTAGGCGCTGATGTATTCGCGGTAGGCGCCCTGGATGGAACCTTCCGTGGCACGCACGCCGGTCACGGTTGCGGGCTTCATGCGGATGCCTCCGTCGTTCACGATGTAGTTGACGGTGACGGTCACGTTAGTTTCCTGCTTGTAGCCCATCTGCATCTTCATGTCCCAGTAGCCTGAAAGATTCGCCTCGTACATCTGGAAGGAGTTGGTGAAGACGGTCGAGAGCCCGGCCGCTAGGCCGAACACGGAAAGATCCATGTAGTTGTAGTTGTAGATGTCCGGGCCCTCGTAGCCCTGCGGGTAGGTGCCGCCCGGCCCGATGTCGCCCGCGAACGGCGTGCCGTAGATGGCGATGAGCTGGTTCTGGTAGGAGAGCTCCTGCGTGGCAATGTCGTCGGTCGTCGCGGTCTCGCTCTCCTGGATCTGCGCGAGGCGGCTGCCGTAGATGTTCGCCCAGTCGAGGACGGTCTTGCAGTTGGCAAGCGCCTTCTCTGTGCGTTCCAGGATCTGCTCGAAGTGCGAGTTCTTCACGGCGAGCGCGTCGGGGTCGATGTCGAAAGGAATCGCGTTCTCGGAAAGTCCGAGCGGGTTCAGTCCACCCTCGAAGCCGCCAAGCGTAGTCTGGAGGTTTTCGACGGTGCGGCAGAGCACCTTCATCTGGGCGCCGTTCTGCTCGCGGTCGATGCGCTTGAGGCCGAGGTCGCTGAAGACCTGCGCGGCCTCGTTCGTGGTCGGCGTGATGGCGTTCGCGACCATCCAGTTGTAGGCCGCGCCCATGCCGGTGCGCGTGGCCCACTCGCCGTAGCCGAACGCCTCAATCTCGTCGGCATCGAAGTAGCCGCTCCGGAGGTCGCCGGCGTTCTCCTTATACGCCTTGCGGGCGGTGAGCGACATCGCGTCGAGCCCGACCTGCGCGAGCTTCACGGCGGCGTCGGCGAACTTCGCCTCGTCCTGGTAATCGACGTTGATCGCGGTCTGATCCATGAGCATTTCGGTCATGGAGGCCGTCCAATCGACGTAGGGGTTCCTGAGGAGCCGGTAGTAGCCCGTCAGCGCCGAGAGGTAGTGGCCCCAGGCGTCGCCGTGGCCCTGCGGATACTGCGCGGCGGCGCAGTTGACGTCCATCACGCCGTCCCGCGCGCGGATGCCGTAGTTGTTGACGTAGGCGACCTCGCCCTCTGTCATGCCCTTGGTGAAGTTCCACAGGAGGCGGTTGAAGTAGGGCGCGGCCGTGAGCTTCGGGAACTGCGTCGCCGATGTGCGGCCCCGGAGGAGCGCCAGCTCCTCGTCGAGCAGCGTCGGAACCTGGTTCGCGAAGCAGAAGACGCCGGCTGCCGTCGGTTCGTCGGTCGACGATCCGATGAGCGGGTTCTTCGCGTCCGAATACGCCTCCGCGCCGAGGAGCGAGTAGAACTCGCCCATACGGGTCGTTGCGAGGATGAGCTGCTTCGAGAGGTCGACGTTCTCGCCGCCCGCCGCGATGAGGATGGACTCCGCCTTGTTGAAGATCGTCTGGTAGAGCTCAAGGAGGCCGACCTCGGTGAGGTTGTCGTTGTTTAGCGCGACATCGCCCTGGTAGGGACGGCCGATCTGCTCGAGCATCGTGAAGGCAATGTCGCTCGGATTGTCGTAGAAGTCCTCCACGCGCTGCGCGAACGGCGTCACGGAATTGAGGACGCGCTGCACCCAGCCCTCGGCGAGCTGCTCGTCCGTCCAGCCGGACCAGCCGGTGCCGACGGTCGCGGCGGCAAGCGTCCCCTCCTTCGCGCGGTATCGCATCGCGTAGTAGGTGTTCACGAAGTCCTGCACGGCCGAAGATGCGCCGAGCTGCAGCGACGTGAGGCCGGCCTGGACGGCGGGGGCGGTCTTGTCCGTCCACGCGGCGGAGTCCTTGTCGGTCGAGAGCGTCCCGTCGGCGTTGGGCGTCGCGTACTTCCATTCGAACTCGTAGTCGTTCGCGGCAGGCCCAAGCGGCGTGCGGTAGAGGAGCGTCAACTTCTCGGAGAGCTTGTTGAGCGGGTCTGTCAGTACGGCGATGCCGTCGAGGTAGAGTTCACGCTCGACGCGGATGACGTGCATCGAGACGGGAAGCCCGGGGTTCACGACCGACTCGTCGGGATTGTCGTTCTCGATGAGGGTGACCCAGCCCGAGCCGGAGCCATTGGCGACGAGCGCATAGTGGTCCTGCGGGAGGTAGGTGGTCGCAGGCAGGGAGTCCGTCGCCTCCCACTCGAAGTAGCCTTTCACGTAATAGATGTCGTCCCAAGTTGTGGCCTTGTCCACCAGGTTCGTCCACTCGCCGATGATGGCGGAGAGGCCGGACATGTCGTAGTAGCGCTTGGCCGCGTCCTTGCTGGCGGAGCGAAGCCCATGATGGCGCTTCCACTTCTCGGTCACCTGCCCTATTTTCGCGACTGGAGTCACTCCCTCCTTGTAGGCCGGCCCGTTCGAGCTCGTGACGGCGTAGTGGGTTCCGTCCGCAGTCATCACCGGGACGGCGTTCGTCTTGATGTAATCTTCCCACATTTTCTTGGCCTTCTCGGAGGGGAAGATGTAGTTGAAGTAGCTCTGGCACTTGGTCGTGACCAGCTTGCCCACACCGCGCTCGGACGGGAGGACAGCAGATTTCGCGAGTTCGGCTACGGCGGCGTCCCACAGGGCCTTCTTCGGGGCGAAGTCGGGGCAGATATTCTTCAGCGCCTCGCGCTCCGCGTCGGTGAGGACGTTGAGCTCGAGGTACGAGCCGCCGGACTCCTTCTCGACGAGCTGGCCCACGAGGTTCATCCGCCTCGAGACGTCCGCGTTCGTGTCGATGTAGAAGCGGTCGGAGATCGACGGCGGCAGGCGCGTGAAGTAGTACTTCCCTTTGCGGAGGAAGCACGTGCCGGAAGATCCGAGCGTGAAACCGTATTCGCCGGTGAAATTGCCCTCGATCGGGAGCGACGCACACTGCGCCACCGTCGGGTCGATGAGATCGACCACGGTCGGGGCGGTCGTGTCGCCCGCTGCGGCGGGGTTCGGGTACGCAATCGCCATCGACGCGGCGTTCCAGACTTCTGGAAGCCCCAGCGTCGCCTTCGTGAGCACCTGCGCCACCTTCATCGTCGGCACGCCGTTCGTCGCCGGCCAGACGGATATCCAGTTCCACGGGATCGCCGTTTCGACGTTCTGGAGATTCGCCGCCGAGGGGTTCTTGATGTTGACGCAGTTCATCCAGCCGACGTAATCTTCGCCTACGACGAGCTGGTTGTCGCCGAGAGACGGACAGTAGAAGCCCTCCTGCATCGGGTAGGAGTAGCGCGCCATCGCCGCGCCGTCGCGCCGCGCCCACGCCGTGCCCTTGCGATCCATGTACACGACGTTCAAGTCGTTCGTGAACGACCAGAGCGACGAATAGGCGTTGTAGCTCGACTCCGAACCGTCGAGCTTGCCGATGGGGCCGGGCGGGATCATGCGGTTGCCGGCGACGACGATGTTGGTGAAGGACGGGTAGGCGAGCGACGTCGTGACCACGCGGTATGCCTGCATCGCGCCCTTCCCGTTCTTCGAATACTGCGCGAGGACGACCGGCTTCGAGGATTCCTCTGTGTTGAGGTCGTTGCGCATCGCCCATACGACGTAGTCGCCGTCGAGCTTCAAGAAGGCGTGCTCCTCGTTCGGGTTCCAGCCGACCGCCTCCCTGTCGTTCTGATAGTAGATCGCCGGCTCTACGCCCGAATCGGCGCGGAGAGTGCCGTCGAATTCGCGGGGACTGCCGCGCCCGGCCACGGAGAACCCGTGCGCCAAGAGCTGGTAGCCGTGGCCGGAGCTGTCCGCGGCCACTCGCTCCGAGTTGTCGCCAGGCGTGGCTTTGAGGTCGGTCTCGGCGAAGAGGAACCGAACGGCGTCCGCGGTATTCGTCCCGGTCTCGTCGATGCAGCAGACCGCGATGTCGTCAAGCGCGATGCCGCTTGCGGCGCGTTCTCCGCCGTCGGCGCCGAACGCGAGCTCGACCCTCCTGCCGGACCATCCATTGGGCAGCGCGAAGCCGACTTCCTCCCAGCCGTCGAGCGCAACGCCGAAGGTGTCCTGCAGTACGCCGTCAAGCGCGCTCGCGAACACGAGGTTCGTATCGGAGACCCCAACGAGCGAAACGGTGAAGGTGGAGCGGTCCGAGGTCACGGTAGCGACGCGGCCGGTCGCCATGTCGGTCGCAAAGTCGGAGGGATAGATCTGGAAGCCGACGAGATTCGTGACGCCGGCGAGCGGCACCGTGCCGCTCACTTTGGCGTAGGCTTCCTGGCCGATGAACGCGAGCGCACGGCCGCCGAAGGCCGTCATCGTGGGGTCGGCCGAGCCGCGCTTCGACGAAAGCACAATGTCCGGGAGAAGCCCCTCGCGGAGCGTCTCCGCCCATGTGAAGCGGTAGCGCTCGACAAGGCCCGGATAGGTGATCGGAGTCGGCATTTCGGGGAGCTGGATGTTGCCGCGCCACCACACTTCGACGGGGTTCAGGCTTTCGTTTACGCCGTAGATCGCCGATTCGAGGTTGTCGTAGGGATCGCTCTCGTAGGACGTACCGTCTGCGCCGTCAAGAATGCCTATCGCATCATCGCCCATGTCGCCCACCCCGACCGGCGACGGCTCGTGGTAGAGGCGCGGGTTCCAGTTGCGACCGGTCGAGGCGGCGGCATAGATGTAGCCGGGAAGCGTCTCGTCCATCCGCTTCGCCGCGTTCTCGGCCTTGCCGGCCGCGGCGCCCGAGAACATCGTCGCCTCGAAGCCGATCGGCCATTCCGCGACAATCGCGCCGGCGTCGGTCGAGGCGAGCACCTTCGTATCCGTGCGGTAGCACGACTGCATCGGCAGATACCACGGGATGTCCTGCGCATCCGTCATGATCTTCAAGAGGAAATTGCCTTCGCCGCTCACGGTCACCTCGCCGGACATGGAATTCAACTGCGCGGTCAGCGAACTGGGCGACTTGTAGCCGAGCACCTTCGCGGTGTAGTTGGTCGGGATCGCCCACTTGAGGCCGGGCTTCGCGGGATTGTCCGCAATGACGAGCCGGTAGGTGTCGTCCGGCCAGGAGACGAGGTACCAGTCGTTCTCGAATGTCCACATCACGCCCATCGGGTCGGACGTCTTCCAGTAGACGTCGACCTTCCACGGCATCGCCATGTTCAAGGTGCCGCTCGTCGATTTGTCGGTCGGCGCGATCGCGTATATCTTGCCGTGGTACTTGTTCGAGAGCTCCTGCCCCTGCGGCGCGGAGAACTTCTCGACGTAGGGCGAGTAGGGGTCGTCGCTGGTTATTTCGGTGCCCTTGTTGACGGCGCCCTGGAGGCCGGCGATGTCCCAGCCGCCTCCGACAGGCCTGAGCTCGGAGCCGACCGTCGCCTGGAGCGTGTTCACGGCCGGCGGCGTGATCTCGACGACGATGGAGGCGACTAGGTGCTCCTTCGTCTCGGTGTCGTAGTACGCGAGGACGAACTGGCCCTTGGGGCAGTCGATCTCGCCGGTCGCCTCATTCACGATGTAGCGCGCCGTGAGCATGTGCGACGTCACCGGATCGTAGTCGATGCCCCAGACGACGTTCGAGGCGGCGGCGCCCAAAGCGCCCGGGTTAGTCACCGCGTAGCGCGGCGTGATGATCGCCGGATCGCCGAAGAAGCGCACGAAGCGGCCCGACAGGTCGATGAACGCGGCGGTGTTGCCCTCGTCGCGGCGAGTCGCGAAGAGACGGTAGGGACGCATCGCAGTCGCCGCCGAGAAGGTGTAGAGGCTCGTGACCGTCGAGCCGTCAGTCAGCACGAACGGGACCTCCATCGCGCCGGAACGGGTGATGAGGAGCATCTCGTTCAAGTTCGTCGTGCCGCCGATGACCTGGATGTAGCCGTTGGTGCCCGCCTCGGACGCGCGGATCGCGGCGAACGTCGCGTCCCAGTTGATCTGGCTCGTCTCGCGCGGGAAGCGGGTGAGGAACTCGCCCACCTTCGCGTCCGGCGGCTGCTCGGAGATCATGCGCCCGACAGACCATGCCGAAAGCGACCAGGAAGTTGTCGCAGAGGTCGCGCTCGCGGACGAGTTCGCCTCGTCTGCGCTCGTACCCGACGCGGCCGTGGGATACGCCGCAGTCGGCGCCACGTAGTCCGCATGGCCGAAGACGGCTATGCCGGTCTCCTCCATGCGGATCGCGCTGTCCGTCGCGGAGTCTGCGAACGCAGTTGCCGCGCAAAGCGCCGCAACGGCAATGACAGGAGAGAGTTCTTTTGCGATGCTCATTGTTTCACCTCTCACTTCTTATATCCCCAAAACGTGACGCTCACTTTGCCGTTATCATACGTCGGGGCGCGGACTTCATCGCCGGGGCGGACGAACTGGATCGTCGCCGGGATGCGCAAGGTCGAGCGCGACGAACCCGCACAGTGGATCACCACCACGCCATCGCTGTCGGCAATCCAGAGGCGCTGACCGGCGACGACGTTGTCAAAATCCTGGATGTGCCTCGAGTTGCCCCACACAGACACTCCCGCGCCGCGCCAGATCGTCGTCTCGCGTCCACGCTCGATGTCAAACGGCTTCACTTCCACGGAGACGCTTCCTTCGACGCGCACCGTCTCGGACGCCTCGAGCGACGCCGCCGTGATCTTCTCCGCGACGATGGCGTTCGCGCCGAGCGTCCCCACCTTGATGTCGCTCGCCGCCCCTTCCGCCACGAGCGCGCGGTTGACGCTCGCGACGGACGCGAACGCGCGGCGCGGCGCAAGCGGAGAGAGCGAGTCGCCCACCGTCAGCTCCACGTGCGTGACGTCGTTGGACGCGAACGCGAGCGCAAGCTCGTCGTTGCCGAACACCGCCTCGAACGAGCCGTCGGGGTTGATCGGCACGTTCGCGACATTGCCCGACCAGAGCGGCTCCGCCGCCGACGCGGAATCGTAGACCTTGACGTTCATGTTCTTCTTAAGGCCGCTCGTCCATTCGCCGAAGTTGGTCAAGACGCCGCGATAGACGAGCCGCGTGATCCCGCCCTCCGGCGCGCTCACCACTGGCGCCCACTGTGCGTAGAGCGTTGTGTCGGACGTCAGACTCGGAGCAGAAGCCTGCACGAAATCGTAGTTTTCGTCGAAGACTTTCACCCCGTCCGTTGGCGCCGTGAAGTAGCCGAGGAAACGGTAGTCCCCGTTGCGGGGCGCAATCGGCGGCTGCTCCGCCGTGCCTTGAAGTGTCGTCCCCACCGAAACGAAAGTGAAACTCTGCTGCTTGTCGATTTTCAAACTGCAATTCCGAAACTTCGGGCCGTAGGATGCATTAGCGTTGGGACTCTGTCCGCTGAATTCGTATTTGAGTTTGCGCGTCCGGGAGTTGATAGTGAAACTGGCCGTGACATTGGTAGCTGCGAAAGCATCATCATTGGCCCTCTCCACAAATGTATTAACTTCGAGTTCCTCATCGTTCTCACCAAGCTGAAAGACTCTGGCGTTGCAGATTCTGTTGCCTGAATATTCAGACCAGACGGTAATGGACGCTGTCATAGTCTGGTTTGCCTGAATGGCGTCCTCCGTGATTCCAAAGTCCGCGAGCGTCACCGTCTGGTACTCCACACAATATTCGTTACCAGCGGCAAACCAAGATCCCGTTTCGTCAGCGGCGATCGAGAAATACCCAGACTGTCGCGTCCATCCGTCCAGCGTCGTGCCTTCGCCGTTCGTCAGAAGTTCAATCTCCACCGCCGAGGCGGAGAGCGCGGCGGCCATTGCCAGAGTTGCCAAAAGTGTCTTCTTCATAAGTTGTTTCCTTTCCGGCGGTCGCGGGGCGACCGCCCTACCATCATTCCTTCACTCCGAAGTAGATGAACTGCGTCTTGTAGCCGACGGTGACGCCGTTGGCGTGGAGGGTGACAACTTCGCCCTTCCTAACCGGGACGGTCCAGACGGCCGTCCGCGCGGGGCCGTTGCCGAGCGCGCCCATGGGCGTCACAGTGGTGTTGCCGACCGTGAGGCCAACCTGGCCGCTGGAAGACGTGGCGCTCGCTTCGCCGCGAATCTGGACGAAGCCGTCGTAGTCGGCCGTCCAGGATTTCGTTGCGCCATTCAGCGAGCCCGTGTCCCCAACCGGCGCCTCACCGCCGCCGATCGTCTTGTTGTCGAGGTTCGCCATCTGCGCCCCTCCATCCTTCGAGTTGGAGCCGAGAATCCGCAGACTGCCGCCGCGCACGTTCACGTCGTCGAGCGTGATGTCCTGGAAGCCGGCGAGCGAGCCGGCGGAGAACGCCGCGCCGCCGACAGCCAGCTTGCCGACTACCACAAGGCTGTCGGCCAGCGCCGTCGTGACGCGGATTTCGTCGCCCGTCAAATTCACCTCGCTCTCCTCCGTCGCAATCGCCGATGCGCTCGACGCGACGAGCGCGTAGGGCGAAGTCGCGACGGTCATCGAGACGTTGTTGCCGGAAATCCCGTCGAGATCGACTCTCTGGACGTTGTGGGTGTAGAGGTCGCTGCCGTCCACCTCCACCGCCGCTCCGAAGACCGCGTCACGATTCGTCTTCAGCGTCACGGGTTTTTCAACGTACGTCCCGTCGTCGTAGACCACCGTGGCGTTCGCCGTTACGGTCGCGTTGGCCAGCCCCCACGCGACGCCTTCGACGTTCACGACCGGCGGCTGGACGCCCGTCGCGATGCGGATCGAGCCGCGCACCGGCGCCATGCGCGCCCCGTGGAGCTGGTCGATGCCGATCGGCATT
>JAEEGH010024385.1_pt1 | contig 12210 bp, 9 predicted proteins | sample 9134181 | NCBI WGS metagenome assembly JAEEGH01 (sample SAMN16246544, study PRJNA631951) | gut metagenome | biome: gut microbiome; feature: rumen; material: DP-attached | host: Bos | place: Iran: Karaj | collected 2018-10
GAATTCTATTATTATTCCGAAGACAATCGCTATAGCAAACTTAACGAGTCTTATCCACGCTTCATCGATTCTGATAATCTCGTTGATATTGCTGAGGAGGATTATGAAGACATGGAAGAAGGCGAAGGTGAAGACGAAATCTTTACCGGTGACATCTTCCAAAACTTCCACGACTAAAAGTCGGGAGACATTTTTATGGCGGCTAATTTACTAGCGAAAAACATCTTAAACAAAATCATCGCGGAAAACGTTCCTTTTTCTGTCGCGTTGAAACAGGCTTTCAAGCACAACGATATCAGCAAAGAAGAACGACAAACCATATCCGCTATTGTGGGCTGTTCCTTACGACATTACATCGTTATGGAACGCTTATTCAAAGATGCTTACCCTGATATTGAAATCGAAGCAATGTCAGCCTTATTCATCGCGTTTTCTAATGCTTTATTCATTAAAAAACTCGATCAGGAAGAATGTAACGCAATGGCGCAATCTTTCCTTAAGGAAAATGATGTTCCATTTGTTGACTTTTTAGCCCCATATCTTGAAAACAAAAAACTCGTTCCTGAAAATATCGAAGTCGGTTCATTTGAATTTTTATCTTACCGCTATAACACACCAATCAGTGCTATTAAAATGTGGAACAAACAATTCGGTCAAATAACTACTTCCCGCATTTTAAAAGCCAATAGTAAACCAGCGCCAACAGTGTTAAGAATTAACAACACCAAAATCAGTGATGAAGATTTCTTTAATCAATACAAAGATTTTGAAAAAGTGGAAATTGATGGTATTGCCCTTTATAAAGGTGAACAAAGATTTAAAAATCTTCCAGTTTATGAAAAAGGTTTAGCCTATCCATTAACTCCTGCTTTAAAACAAGTGCTTGATGAAGGCGATACAGATTTACTCCGTGGTTTTGCGGTCTATGCCGAATATCCAAATGATTTACTCGTGGAATTAGAATCCCGTTTCGAAAACATCAATAACATCGAATATATTGCTGGAACTTATAACGCGTTCATCAATGCTAAGAATGCTTTAAACAAAGCCAATATTAAAGGCGTGAATGTCTATGAAGCTGGTGCTTCTTCGATTGTCACCTGTATTTCTAAACCAGTGCATACCTTCCTAGTGATGCCTGATAGTTCTAGATTAAACTTATTACAAGTTTTACCAGATTATTTCCTCCGTTTCGATATTCAAAAACTCGATGAATTAATCGCTAATCAGGCTAAAGCTATTAGAGAAGCCAGTGCGCAAGTCGAAGATGGTGGTTACCTCTTATACTTCGTTGATACCATTTCCAAAAAGGAAACCATTGGTATTGTTAACGATTTCTTAAAAGAACATTCTGAATTCTCATTAACCATGGATAAACTATATTTCCCATATAAAAAATTCGGTGGTTCTTACTATTTTGCAGTCTTAAAGAAAGGCTCTAATGATTAATTTATACGGAATCACGTTACCTAAATTAGAACAATTGATGCTAGAAGAAGGACAAAAGTCCTATCGCGCTACGCAACTTTACACGTGGATTTACGAGAAGCGTGCGCAAGAGTTTGATGAAATGAGTGATATCTCCATCAAATTCCGTGATGTTCTAAAAGAAAAGTATTGCTTAGATCTTCCTAGCATTCACACCAAACAAGTGAGTCAAGATGGCACAATTAAGCTATTGCTTAATCTTAAAGACAATTACAAAGTCGAGTGCGTATTAATGCGCTACTCGTATGGTTGCGCCGCTTGTGTGAGCTCACAAGTCGGATGCAATATGGGTTGCTCATTCTGTTCCTCTGGCATCTTAGGTAAACAAAGAAACTTAACACCAGATGAAATGGTGGGGCAAATCCTCGTCATCAATAAACTGCTCAAAGAAGAAAACAAAGGTCAACATGTCACCCATGTCGTCGTGATGGGAACTGGAGAACCATTCGATAATTACGATAACGTCCTAGACTTCATCAAGATTATCAATCATCCGAAAGGATTGGCTATTGGCGCCAGACACATCACCGTTAGTACATGCGGCATCGTGGAGAATATCTATAAGTACGCTGATGAGCATTTACAGAGTAACTTAGCGATTTCCTTACATGCGCCTAATAACGAGTTGCGCAACCGCCTGATGAAAGTAAATCGCGCTTACCCGCTTGAGAAAGTGATGGAAGCCGTGAAGTACTACGAAAAGGAAACTAAACGCAGAGTAACTTATGAATATCTTCTTTTAGAAGGTATTAACGATACGAAAGAACACGCTCAAGAATTAATAAAATTAATTAAGGGCACCATGGGATATGTTAACCTCATCCCATATAATGAAACAAATAAAGACGATCAATTCCATCGTTCTAGTGGTAATCGAGTGCATGCATTCTTAGATTACCTGATGAAAGGTGGCGTGACCGCAACGATAAGAAAAGAATTTGGCAGTGATATAGATGCTGCCTGTGGACAATTAAAAGCAAAAGTAGAGGGGGCTAGCCAATGAAGAAATATTTAACAGGAAGATTTGCTTACCGTACAGATATCGGTAAAGTACGCTTGTCTAATGAAGACCAAGCAATTGCATTAACAAATGCATCGGGTAATGTTTTACTCGTCGTTTGTGATGGTATGGGTGGACAGAATAAAGGTGATCTAGCCTCATCTTTAGCGGTTCATACCGTCATTACATCTTTTAAAAGCCGTCGTGGTTTTGCTAATTCTTACTTTGGTAAGCTCTGGGTTAGCAAAGCTATTAGAGAAGCTAATAAATCAATTTACGAACAATCTCAAAGTAATGTTAATTATCGTGGTATGGGTACAACCATTACCTTACTTCTCATCATCAAAGATATGGCAATTTTAGGTCACGTCGGTGATTCTAGATGCTATTTCTTAAAGAATCATCATGATTTAGTCCAAATGACCGAAGATCAAACTTATGTTGGTTATTTAGTCAGAACCGGACAAATTACTCCAGAAGAAGCTCTCACCCACCCAAAGAGGCACGTCCTCATGAACGCGTTAGGTATCTATCCAAGCGCGAGCATCGATTTGAAGGTCTTCCCATACTTAAACGAAGAAGTTTTACTTTGCAGTGATGGCCTTTATAACAATGTTCCAGTTGATGACATTGCCGCGATTGTAAAAGGTAATGACACTGTTGAAATGAAAGTCAACGAACTCATTGCCATTGGCAATAAGAATGGTGGTAGCGATAATATCGCTGTCGTTCTTTGGGAGGCACAAAATTGAGCACGATTAAAATAGGCTCCTTAGTAGATGGTCGTTACCGCATCAACGCTAGAATTGGCCATGGTGGGATGGCGGAAGTCTACGAAGCCACAGACATCATTAATAAAAAAGTAGTCGCTATTAAGTTAATCAGGGAAGATGTTATGAAAAACCCGATTAATTTAAAGCGCTTCCAAAACGAGATTACTATCGCGGCCGCTTTAAGGCACCCTAACATAGTTGGGGTTTATAACCATGGCACAATTGAAGGCCGTCCATATATCGCAAATGAATTCATCAAAGGGCAAAACTTAAAAGACATGCTTGACCATTATGGTTCTTTGCCAATTGAGCAAGCAGTGAATTGTATGATTCAATTAACATCAGCAATTTTCTACGCCCATCAACACGGAATTATTCACCGTGATATCAAGCCACAAAACATTTACATTATGCCTGATGACACCATTAAATTAGGTGACTTCGGTATTTCTCAAGCCCAAGGCGTGGATGATGGTTTAACCAAAGCCAGCGAAATCGTTGGTTCAGTCCATTACTTAGCCCCGGAAATTTCTCAAGGCAAACCAGCTTCTATTCAATCCGATATCTATAGCGCTGGTGTCACATTCTACGAATTATTAACGGCCCATGTGCCATTTGATAAAGATAGTGCGGTCAACGTTGCCGTGGCCCACGTCAAAGAAAAGTTCCCACCGGTCTCGAAATATCTTCCAACCTGTCCAAAGGAAATTGAGAAGATTGTGGCTAAAGCCACAAATAAGCGTTTAGCGGAAAGATATAAGACTGCTGATGAATTCTATCAAGACTTAGTAGATCTTAAGAATCAAAATCCAGATGCTCTTAAAGAGAAGAAGTCTTGGTTTAAAAGATTGTTTGGTTTCAAATAATGGAAGGATTAATCGTTGCTTTATCTTGTGGAGTCTACACCGTTAATGTTAGCGGCGTACTTTATAATGTCACCGCTCGCGGTGTCTTTCGTAATCAAGGCATTAAACCAGTGGTGGGTGATAAAGTAATTATTAACCCCGATACTTTAGTTATCGAAACAGTCTTCCCAAGAGACTCATTCTTGAAAAGACCACCAATCGCTAATATCTCTCAAATCATTCTTGTTTTCTCCTTAAAAGAACCAGAATTTTCCTACTTATTAGCGTTTAAATATTTAACCTATGCCAACATGAATAATATCAAGGCCAAATTAGTCTTAACCAAGACCGATAAAGACGTTGATGAAAAGCTCATAGCTGATATTAAAGAAGTATTCTCTAGTGTTGGTACAGAGACTTATTTTGTCAGTAATAAAACAAAAGAAGGACTAGAAGAAGTCAAAGCGTTATTCGCTGATGAAGTGAGCTGCGTGATGGGCCAAACTGGTGTTGGCAAATCCTCACTCATTAACGCCATCGACCCAAACTATGAAAGAGAGATTGGCGAATACTCTTTTGCGTTAGGAAGAGGCAAACATAGAACTAAAGAAGTCATCTTATTACCATATCAAGGTGGCTATATCGCCGACACTCCTGGATTCTCTTCTTTAGATCTCAATTTGTTTAAAGAAGACCTAGCAGCATTCTTCCCTGCTTTCAATCATTTATATAATAAATGCTACTATACAGATTGTCTCCATATCAGCGAACCAAAATGCGCTGTTAAAGAAGCAATCAATGAAGGAAAAATATCTCCAAAAGCTTATGAATGTTATCAAAAGCTCTTAGATGAAGCCATATTTAAGAAAGAGAGGTACAATCGATGAAAAAGCCAATCGTTTCTCCTAGTGTATTAGGCGCTGATTTCTTACATTTTGAAAATGAAGTCAACAAGATTAAAAATGCTGGTATGACATGGATTCATTTCGATGTGATGGACGGCCACTTTGTTAAGAACGTCAGTTTTGGTAGCCTCTTCCTTAAAAAGATTTGCAAGAACATCGACTTAGTTAAGGATGTTCACATCATGATTGAAAACCCTCTTGAACACGTTGAAAAGTTTGCTGAAATCGGCGCAGATTATTTAACCTTCCATTATGAAGCATGCAAAGACGATGCAGAAGTCTTCCAAGTCATTGATAAGATTCATGAATGTGGTATGAAGGCAGGCATCTCTATTAAACCAAAAACACCTGTTGCTAAAATCTTCCCATTCCTACATAGTTTGGACTTAGTTTTAGTTATGAGCGTTGAACCTGGCTTAGGCGGTCAAAAGTTCATTGATTTGTCATTAACCAAGATTAGTTTACTGAAGAGCAAGATTAATGAAGAACGCGTTGATGTCCTTATTTCTGTTGATGGTGGTATTAACGATAAAACTGGTCCAGATTGTCTCAAGGTCGGCGCTGACGTCTTAGTGGTGGGACAATATCTCTTTGGTCACGAAGACTTTAACGAAAGGTATCAAAGGCTCATTAAGTAATGCTCTACCCAATTCCTTTAACTCTTTTTATCATTGGTATTTCCTTATTCGTTGTTTTTTATTTCGTCTCAAGTCTCCTTTATTCCAAAAGGCATGAGACAAAATACCATTTCTACAACATGTTTCCTTATGAGTTCAATTACCCAAGTGTTTTCAAAAACAACTTATACGGGAACTTGCTTTTAATCTTCGGTTGTTTAGCCATCATGGCTTTTTACGAATTTTCGTCATTCTCAGACATGTATTCGTTAGTGACGATTATTCTTTCAATCCTTCAAACAATGGTCATTATTCTCCTTGTTTTGATGCCTTTAAAATATTTAAGGACTCACATTGTTGTTTCTGTTTTATCAATGGTGTTTTCTATGGCGATCCCCGCTTTCAATCTATTGATTGCTTTAGATGAAATGAAAAACGCTACATCAGAAACAATGAAAGTGGTATCAATCATTTCAATGGTTATCGCTGGTATATTAGCCCTTTCAATGATTGTTCTAATTCTTAATCCTCGTATGACATTTAAGATCTACGCTGAAAAGGAAACAGATGAAAATGGCAACGAAGTGTTAAAGCGCCCTAAAGTCATTGCGGTAGCCTTAAGTGAGTGGTGGGCGATATTCGTTTATTTCCTCTCTCCATTACCGATATTATTACTATTATTCTTTATATAAATATAAGCACAAAAAAACGACCCATTCCGGTCGTCTTTTTTATTTAATCTACAAGATTAGCGATCTTTGTATTGCTTATTGAGGCTGCGATAGGCCCTAGTAGACATACGGATACGCATTTCTTTACCATCAACGATGACAGTACGAACTTGGAGATTGGTGTTCCATCTACGGCGTGTAGCTCTTAAACTGTGGGAGCGGTTATTGCCACTTAATGGACCTTTTCCTGTAACTGGACATACTCTTGACATATCTTAGTCCTCCTTTGCGCTCGTAAATAATATCATAATGATAAAATCTAATCAACAACAAATTATTTATTTGACAATTGTTAATTCTTTTAAGGTCTTTTTTATAATTGATTGCCGTTTTTATGTTTTTATTTTATACTATTCTCGTAGAGAATTATATGGCAATTCCAGGTGGACTTACTCCTTTTGAAGATTTTGTAAGTGTGTCCTATGAGTTAATCAATTACAACACACTTCAACCAATCACTCATTCTGGCAATTATGTTGAAGTCAATAATAGCCAGTTTATTTTTTTAAAAGTGCATTCTTTACTCACTGGTTTTGATAAAAGAGTTAATAAAATTCTTTTAACATTTAAACAATATACAAATCTCAATTACCAAGTTTATCTTAATGTCAGTAATACTGGTCATTTTATTAGTAATACCCAGATTCCATTAAGAAAATATACCTCTAATAATCTCGTCTGTTATGAAGCGGACATCACAGATATTGTCGTCTCTTCTCCCACAGAAGAACATTATTTTGCGATTACGACATCATCAAGCATGTCTTTTTTTGTAAATGGAACCAATAAACCAGATGCCTCAATCGTTTCTTATTCAGTTAAAACAGGTAATTATTCTCCATATTTCTTTGACCGTTTAAAATCGTATCAATTAAGAAACTATTCCCTCAACGTTGATCTCTTCTCTTTAGTGCCCTTCCACATTTTCAATCTATTTGATTATTCTGACGAATTAGTGGGTTTTAATCTTTCTTTAGTAAACGATTTTATTCATAAAGATACATCAAACATCACCCAAACAATTGGCACTGGTTTTCCAAAAGGTTTTAAACTCAATATCCAACAATATATTTATTCCAGTGGTACTCGTGAATTTACATATATTGATGAAAACTATTTTTTCCATGTCTTTAAAAAATGCACGAATGATAACGATACATTCACCTATTTTGTGGACTCAAGTGGTTCCTACCTCATCTTAGAAGTAATTAGTAATGGCTATAAAATCTATTCTTTAGATGGTAACGTCAAAACTTTCTCTAGTAGTGGCTTTCTTATTAACGAAACCATCAAAAACGGTTCTAACACAAGTACTATCTCATATTCTTATATTAGTAACCTTTTAACTAGTGTTTCTATCAATAACCAATCATTCGTCTCGATAACGTATTCTACTTCCTCGATTACTATCTCTTTGCCTAGTAATTCCTCAATCACCCTCAACTTCAATAGTGGTTCTCTTCTCACCTCCATCGTTGATCAAGAAAATGTCGTTTATCAATTAGAATATGATGGTAATGTCGCTGGTTTAATAGAATCAGTAAGCGTAACTAACAACAAAAAACTGTCTTTATCTTTTAACGATAATTTGATGATAGAAACAGTTTCTCTATATGCCTATGATTCCTCGACTTCTAATTACGTTTGGAATGTCGATTATGACTTTTCTAGTGGTTCCTATACGACCAGTTATTTTGACGATGATGACTTAGTGTATGTCTATAAATTTGGTGACGAAGGACAAATCATCCAGACTACTTGCTATAAAAATAACTATAACAATGTTTTAAATGTCTCATGCGTAAAAGAAACAATTGGTCATACTTTTCTTCTTTCTACGGATTACCCTAACTATTTAAAAGAAGTTGTTTATGATTTAAATACCTATTCTCATTTTGAAAATAGTGTTCTTTTTACTAGTTCAATGCATATCCTAAATTTCAAACTCAAGCCCAAAGAAAAAGGCCAGTATTTTCTTTATTTTGAATATTTAAGGAATTTCATTAATAACTATCAATCTCTTAACACTTTAAGCATCCAAATTAATGTTAGCCATAACGGTAATACTTTTACTATCTTACCGACAACTGCACTTTCTATTACTGGCTTTGATAAAACAAATGTCTTTTTAAAAGAAATCATCGTTCCTGAAGAGTATTATGAAGAAAAATTAAATGTCATTTTTTATTTGTCAAGCGGAGAGGGAACGGTCACCATTAGAAACATTCGCTTATACCGTATTGAAGAGAATAATAACGAGTATTATGGTTTAAACTCTTATACAGGTGGAAATGACCTCAATCTTTTAACTGACGAAACTATTCCTCCCCATTATTATGAATTAACTTCTTCCATTCCTTTTGAAGTTGATAATCTTACTTATTCAGTCAATTCCTATTATCAAGACATTAAAGCAACCTTGATGGCGCATTTCTTTTTAAATAAAGGTCTCCTTTTTTATAACAAAGGTAAAAATGCTTACTTTGGAAGTATCACTAAAAGTGGGCAATCATTAGATGACTTACTATTGATTAAGGCTAACTATCAAAATAAACGTTTGTCAACGGACGACGAACCATATGATGGCTATAATGCGACGATAAATGGCTATGTTCTTTTATATAACAATCTCTATTATTTTGTAGAATCCCAAGTTTCTTATAATTACCAATTTAAAACTTATTCCTCATCTGGCAAACTAGTGGATCAAAATTACTTATTAGTCAATCAAATTTCCAATGTACCATATGGAGAAACTAATGAGTCTGATCCAGAAAATGGTAACTATAAATATCATACCTACATTCAAACTCTTTCATTTACTTATAACTCATATGGTCAATTAGTTAAAAAGAATTTGTCTACGAATGCTTCTAATCATTCTGAAATATATTTTACTAAATGTAGCGAAGTCAATTCTTATTCTAGTGACTACAAACACCTCACAAGTGTTAATCAGCAACTATTTAACAATAATAACCAGGTCAACAATATTGTCTCGTCTTATCAATATAGTTCTTTAGGCGACGTCTCTAAAATGACTGATGCTTATAATAAGGAGACTAGTTATTCTTATAACATGTTCCATTCTTTAACGTCTTTAATTTCCTATAACAGTGGTGCTTATCATAACAATAACATTTCTTATAATGCTTTGTTAAACCCATCTTCTGTTTCTAGCTTCAATAATCAAAATCAAACTAACTATTCATATGATTATAAAGATAGAGTTTCTAGTGTTTCCTATGATTCGTTAACGATTAACTTCGATTATCAAAATAACAACAATTCTATTGAATATATTGATGGTAATAACTCATATTCATTCACTAATACTTCTTCCGATTATCATTTGCCAATTAACTTTAAATACGATAATGACATCATCCTCGAATATCATTACATCAACAAGAATAGTGGTCTTCCTGGTAATGGCAATCCATCAACTGATCAACTTAGTGAAATTAGAGATTATAAAGGCCAAACAGGAAGCAACTATAATTCGAGAACCTATTCATATAATTATTATGGGAATATATCCTCTGTCAGCGAGAATAGTTTGCGGCTTGAAACTGACTCAGTGTGCTTAGTTTTTGCTAATAACTACTATGGTCACAAGGTTAATTCTCCAATTGCTTGTAAAAACGACACATATAAACTTATAAATCAGAACGAGGTTTCTGTTGTTAAAGAAGAAAAAACCTATCAATATGTAAGCGATCCTTTCGTATCTTATAAAGAAATCAATGAATCTGCCTATTCAAGCAGATACATCATCATCGAACAAGGCGTCAAAGCGACTGACTCTGGTAACCCGTTTATTAATGTTTCGATTTGGTCTGCTCCCAACGAAAATACTGCTTCTATCGAATCATCGTTTAGTTATTATCAAGATGAAAACGCAAAACAAACATCTTTCATTAAAGAACAAACTGTTAGAAAGACATTTTTAAATCAAGGAAGCAATTGCTCTATTGCCTATTTTTATGATAACAACGGAAACTTAAATAGTATTTTGTCATCTGATTTTGGGCAAAACAATTCCTATTCTTATAACGACTTTAATGAATTATCAAGTGAGAATAGTACTGGCTTTGGCCAAATCAATTATCAATATGATAGTAAAGGTAATATCAAAGTAATTTCTAAATTGAATAGTAGTGAAGTATATACTCTTGATTACGATAACAACAATCGTTTGATTTCCTTTACCAAAACTGTTGGTCTTAACACTCCCGAGACATTTTCTTGCAACAATTATTCGTTTGGTCGACCAGCCCTATACAAAAACAAATCTTTAGCTTGGGACAAAAATGAATTAATTCAGTATGATGGTGTTGCCTTTACCTATGATGGTTATGGTAGAAGAACATCTAAAAGTTCTACATCATTAAATCGTTCAGTTTCTTATAAATATATTGGTGATATCTTATTAGAAGAAACAGTCACAGAAATTAGTAATAATGAAACATACGTCGATACTTTGCGATATATCTATGACCTAAATAACAACATCATTGGCTTTGGTTTAAATGATAATGTTTATCTTTATGTGAAAGATGCCTTAAATAACGTGATAGCAATCTATAATCAAGCTAGTGTAGAAATATGTAGATACAATTATGATGCTTATGGTAATTCTATTATCACTGCGTCTATTACAGGTGGAGAAATACTTGGCAACCTTAATCCAATTAGATATCGTTCTTATTACTTTGATGAAGAAACCGGTTTATACTATTTAAAGTCTAGATATTACGACCCAGAGATTTGTCGTTTCATATCAATGGACGATATCTCATATCTAGACCCACAGACATTAAATGGTCTTAATCTTTATGCTTATTGTTTGAATAATCCAATAATGTATAAGGATGAGGATGGACACGATGCCGAATGGTGGCAATGGCTCAGTGCTGTTGGTAGAATAATAACTGGAATCGGCGCAGCGATAGCTGGTGCCTTGGTTATAGCTAGCGGTGTTGCTGGGGCAGGTGCGTTGGCACTTGCTTGTATTACTATTGGTGCTGGTGCCTTGACAATTAACAATGGAATTTCAGACACAGTCGGTCTTGCAACTGGATACAACTATATGTTAGACAGTTTGTTTCAAGGGAACAAAAATGCGTATAGTTGGTTTTCAAACATTGTTGAAGTATTAGCAATAATTGGATCTGTTGCCTGCGGAGGCTGGTTAAAATATAATGCTCCAAGGATTAGAGCGTACAAAGGCGTTAGCACATATAAATATTCAGGTACCAATTTAAAACCTGATCATATGTCAAGGCCTTGGCAAAGTTCAATTCATTTACAAAAGAATGTAATTAAATATGGGAAAATGGCTCTCGATAGTAAAGGATGGTCATTTACAATTAATGGTTATTTTAATTCAGAGCCTAGAACATGGAAGTTAATCGTTGATATTACCAATAAAACCATTTGGCATTGGGGGCCATTCTAAGATGATTTTTTACATTAATGAAGCATTATCTCCAAGCAAAGAAAAACTTTATTTTTATATGGATGGGTCTTTTGGCCCTGAAAGATGTGACTTTTCGTTTGATTTTGAAATCAATGTGACTGAGTTTGGCACGTTAGAAATTGTTGCATCTTTAGCAAGAGGTCTTTGTTTTTGCTTGATGGGCTTTTCATGGGAATCGTTTAAAAATCTTAAAAAAAGAAGTCTTTTTCCTTTGCTTGCTAAAGATGCTGCGCTTTGTTTTAAACTTGAAGAAGATGAAAAGAAAGATGTTGAAATTGGTGGCTTAAATACAGGCCAAATGTTTAAACCTACCTGTTTCGATTCAGATTATTCTCTTGGTTTGTTTGGTGAAAGACCTGTCGATGGTGT
>JAEEGH010024386.1_pt1 | contig 12210 bp, 7 predicted proteins | sample 9134181 | NCBI WGS metagenome assembly JAEEGH01 (sample SAMN16246544, study PRJNA631951) | gut metagenome | biome: gut microbiome; feature: rumen; material: DP-attached | host: Bos | place: Iran: Karaj | collected 2018-10
TCAGGCATCTCGCCACCATCTGTGATATTCCCTTCTGGAGCCAGATAGGCATTCAGTCGGCTCTCAGCCAGGATGATGGTGATCTTCTCGCCATTATATGCGTTGTAAGTCTCAACAGCCACATAGTCGATCTTTGGACCCACACAGAGGGCTGTGTTTGAAGGCAAAGTCCAAGGTGTGGTTGTCCAGGCTACGAAATAAGGAGTACCCCAGTTGGTCCACTCTTCCTTAGGATTCAGCGCCTTGAACAGAGCTGTCACAGTCGTATCCTTCACATCGCGATAGCAGCCAGGCTGGTTCAGCTCATGCGAGCTCAAGCCTGTTCCTGCAGCTGGTGAATAAGGCTGAATGGTGTAGCCCTTGTAGAGCAATCCCTTCTTGTAGAACTGCTGCAACAACCACCACAGGGTCTCGATATACTTGTTGTCGTAAGTGATATAAGGATTGTCGAGGTCAACGAAGTAACCCATTTTCTCCGTGAGTTCGCGCCATTCCTGGGTGAACATCATCACATTCTCGCGACACTTCTTGTTGTAATCCTCTGTCGAGATGTATTTCTCAGAGTCTTTGTTATCGATATCGGCCTTGGTGATACCAAGTTCCTTCTCGACTCCCAGCTCTACGGGCAGTCCGTGGGTATCCCATCCTGCCTTACGCTTGACCTGATAACCCTTCATCGTCTTATAGCGGTTGAAGGTATCTTTGATGGTACGCGCCAGCACATGGTGGATGCCAGGATGACCGTTAGCAGAGGGAGGACCCTCGAAAAATACAAACTGCGGACAGCCCTCACGCTCTTCGACAGAGCGCCAGAACACATTCTTTTCTCTCCACATCTCAAGGATGTCGTTGTTCACCTGAGTCAGATTCAGGCCGTTATGTTCGGCAAATTTCTTGGCCATATCTTTAAACTATAAATTCTTAATTCTTATTAGGGCGCAAAGGTACATAAAATATTCGATATGGCAAAATGAAATAGTTTTTTTTAATATTTCTGATAAAAAAGTATTGTATTTCAAATAATTTGTTTAAATTTGCAGTCGTAAACAAATACAATAGCTTAAAACGTTTAAAAATATAAATATTATCTATGATTACATTTTCAATGATTCTGCAGCTCTGTATTGTACTCGGAGCATTGTGGGTAGGCTCTCGATATGGTAGCCTCGCCCTGGGAGCTATTTCCGGTATCGGTTTGGCTTTGCTTGTTTTTGGATTCGGCCTGAAGCCTGGCACGCCTCCTACCGACGTTATTTACATCATCATCGCAGCCGTTACCTGTGCTGGTATCATGCAGGCTTCTGGTGGTATGGACTGGCTTATCCAGATAGCAGAGAAACTGCTGCGTAAGCACCCAGGCCGCATCACCTTCCTCGCCCCCCTTACAACTTTCTTCCTGACGGTACTGGTGGGAACAGGTCACGTCGTATATACGCTGATGCCTATTATCTGCGACATCGCCCTGAAGAAGGGCATCCGTCCTGAGCGTCCTTGTGGTGTGGCATCTATCGCTTCTCAGGTGGGTATCACCTGTTCGCCCATCGCTGCTGCCGTCGTGGCCTTCGTCAGCATCTCGAATGCAAACCACTTCGACATTACCATTCCTGGTGTGCTGATGGTTTCAATCCCAGCCTGCGTGTGTGGATTGATGGCTGCTGCAGCTGCCAGCTACAAGCGTGGTCTCGACCTCGATAAAGACCCACAGTTCCTGGCAAAGTTGAAGGATCCTGCACAGCGCGATTATATCTACGGTAGTGGTGCTACCACACTCGACAAGGAGATCCCACAGTCAGCCAAGAACGCTGTATTCATCTTCTTAGGTGCGCTCGCAGTCATCGTCTTCTTCGCTGTTTTCCAGAATGCCCTGCCAGCTCATGAGACTCTTCGTGCCGTTAAGGGAGCAGAAGGAATCCATATTGATGAGAACATGACCATGACAGCCGACCAGCTTGTAAAGGCCAAGGTACACGTAACGGGTATGACTGAGTGGTTCAACAAGCCTCTGGCTATGAACATTGTCATCCAGATTGTGATGATCTCTGCTGCTGCCCTGATGATTATCTTCTGCAAGGCTGCTCCTAAGAAAGCCGTCGCTGGTCCAGTATGGCAGTCTGGTATGGTGGCCGTTGTAGCCATCTACGGTATCGCATGGTTGGCTGATACTTACTTCTCCAACTATCTGCCTGAGATGAAGCTGATGCTTGCAGATTTGGTAAAAGCCTACCCATGGTCAATCGCATTCGTGTTCTTCCTCGTGTCGGTGCTCATCAACTCGCAGGGTGCTGTCGTTGTAGCCATGCTGCCACTTGCCTACTCTCTGGGCATTCCTGGCCCTGTGCTCCTTGGTGTGCTGCCTTCTGTCTACGGTTACTTCTTTATCCCCAACTATCCTTCGGATATTGCTACCGTGAACTTCGACCGTTCAGGAACGACCATTATTGGTAAATACCTGTTGAACCACTCGTTCATGATGCCAGGACTCATCTCTGTATGTGTCTCTACCATCGTGGCTTACATCCTCTCATCGATTTTCTACTAACTAATGAATATAGCCCTCCATTGTGAGGGCACATAAAAAGAGATACCCCGCCAAAAGCGGGGTATCTTAATATTCAGAAGTTCGCTGGCTTAAAGATTCAAGCTCTTCTTCAGTGCCTCGATCTTCTCCTCAGCAGCCTTGATACAGCGCTCATAGTCGGCAGCATCCTTGAAGCTTGGATCCTTCACCTCAGTGTAGAACTTGATCTTAGGCTCAGTACCAGAAGGACGAACAGATACCTTCGTACCATCCTCGCAGAACCACTGCAGCACATTGCTTGTCGTAGGCATGTTCAGCTTCGACTTTGAACCGTCAGCATTGGTAGCCTCCAAGGTCTGATAGTCCTTCCACAGGCAAATCTTCGAGCCACCCAGCTCCTTTGGAGGATTACTACGGAAGTCAACCATCATCTGCTTAATCTCATCAGCACCAGTCTTACCAGGCTTTACCACATTGATGGTAGCCTCCTTCGAGAAGCCATACTCCTTATAGATGTTCATGAGCAGGTCGTAGAGGGTCATACCATTATCACGTGCCCAAGCAGCGATCTCACAGATCAGACAGATAGATGCTGGGGAGTCCTTATCGCGCACCTTGTCGAATGGCAGGAATCCGAAGCTTTCCTCACCACCACCGATATACTTCTGCTTGCCCTCAGAGATACGAATCTCGTTAGCAATCCACTTGAAGCCTGTGTAGCAGTCACGCAGCTCTACGCCGTTCTTCTTGGCAATTTCAGCAATCTCCTCTGTAGTCACAATGGTTTTAACCAAGAACTCATTGCCCTTCAACTGGCCAAGCTTCTTCTTGTTTGCGATGATGTACCAGCAGAACATCATACAGGTCTGGTTACCATTCAGGATCTCCCACTCGCCCTTTGCATTGCGGCATACGATAGCCAGACGGTCTGCATCAGGGTCAGAAGCGATCACGAGGTCAGCATTCAGACGTGTGCCGAGCTTCATACCCAGTGTCATTGCCTCTGCATTCTCAGGGTTAGGGCTGACTACTGTTGGGAAGTCGCCATCGATCACCATCTGCTCTGGAACCACGTGGATATTCTGGAATCCCCATGAACGCAGAGCCTCAGGGATAATCACGCGACCAGTTCCGTGCATTGGAGAATAAACAATGTTCAGGTCTTTCTGGCGCAGGATAACGTCCTGATCTACCATGGCCTCTTTCACAGCCTGCAGGTAGTCCCAGTCCATCTCACCACCGATGATGTCGATGAGTTCCTTGTTGCCTTCAAACTTCACATCCTCAATCTTCACCTTGTTCACCTCATCGATGATACCCTGATCATGTGGAGCAAGTACCTGAGCACCATCATCCCAGTAAGCCTTGTAGCCATTATACTCACGAGGGTTGTGAGATGCTGTAACGTTTACACCAGCCTGACAGCCCAGCTGACGGATGGCGAAAGAGATCTCAGGCGTAGGACGAAGGCTCTCGAAGAGATAAACCTTGATGCCGTTAGCTGAGAAGATGTCGGCAACAGTCTCAGCGAACATACGTCCGTTGTTGCGACAGTCGTGACCTACTACCACGCTGCTCTGCTTGCCTGGGAAAGCCTTCAGGATATAGTTGGCAAAACCCTGAGTAGCCATACCCACAATGTACTTGTTCATACGGTTAGTACCAGCGCCCATAATACCACGAAGGCCACCAGTACCAAACTCCAAATTCTGATAGAAAGCATCGATGAGCGCAGTCTTGTCGTCTGCATCCAACATCGCCTGAACTTCCTTACGTGTCTCCTCGTCAAAGGCTGGAGAGAGCCATTCCTTAGCCCGTGCCTCGCACTGAGCAATCAGCTGTGCATTATCTGCCATAATTTCTTTTTTATTTGTTTTAGATTGTGAAAATTATTTTCTAATCCACAAAGTTAAAAAGAAAATGGCAAATATGTATCAAACTGCCTTAACTTTTTTATTTCTTTAAGATTTTATCTATCTCATCAAACTGTTTTCCCATATTTAGATTGAAATAGATACGATAAAGTGCAGGTGCCCAACGATCCTTCTCGTCAGGTGCCAACTGGCGATATTTCTCCATATACGGCATCGCCTGCTGATACATTTTCTTGATCTGCTTCTTGTATTTGCGCGAATCCATCCTGAGCGCAATATTCAGACAGGCCGTACCTGCATTATAGTAAGCATCTGCCATCTTGCAGTTCATGCCTATCAGCTTCTCACTGCAGGCAAGGCACTCTGCATAGCGCCCCAGATTCAGCAGCATCGTGGATTTTGCAAAGAGGAACAACTGGTTTAGGCTGTCTGACTTCAGAGCTTCGTTGGCTACCATCAATCCTTGTTCATAGTTACCACGTGACGTATAGCTGTCCATGAGTCTGGGGAAGAAGTATGTAGAACGGGGATTCAGCTGGAAACCCTCCCACAATATCGCCTGATATTGAGAATCGTCCTTCAGCAGGCGCCAGGATTCAGCAGCAAACTGCAGCGTCGATTCCAGTTTGGACGTATCGCGCCTTGCCAGTTCCAGATAACGAAGTGTCATCACTGGATCATTCATCCTGTAGCCTGAGTATGAAGCCCAGTAGGCTGCCTCTCCCATCCTGGCATCCGTATTCATCAGGTCAAGTGACTCAAAGAGTGGCTGTTGGGCGCAATCTATGTAGGTCTCAAACAGGTCGAAGGCTTGCATGAAGTCTGATTTCCTGACGTAATAAGCACCTCCGAAGAAGAGATTCGGGCGATAGGTCATCATCTTTTCTGAGTTCTCTTTCCGATACTGCAGATTCACCTTGCCTTTCTTATCGGGCTTCATGTCGAGTGAATCGAGACGCTCAGCAATGGTGAACATTCTCTTTGTCAGGTTAAACAGTTTCACGGTATCCACCTCTTGCTTCTTGTACATCTGCTCGTTCAGCTGACCATACTGTTTCTCTACAGCCTGCAGCCAGACCTCATAGATGCGCAGGTTCTCCAGATTGGCAGAGTCTTTCAACAGGTCGGTCATCATCTCTTCTGCCTTGTCGAAGTTCTTGCCACTCTGCAGAATCGTTCGTGCATCACCAATCTGCCTACGTTGTGCTGCGCAGGTCATGGTTATAAGCAAACATCCTATCGTAATTGTTATCCTGAATCTTTTCATCTAGTTTCACCTTATTATTATATATATAAGCGACTTATTCGCTGTATGCTTTCTCACCTATGGTCTCCTGCGATCCTAATGTCATCTGTCGCAGGTCGTAGTAGGAGCCATTGTAGATATTGAAGTCTACATTCCCCTTGATGCCTGGCAGACGCCCTACATCGGTATGCTGCCAGAATTTCCAAGGCCCTTTGTATTCGAGCGAGTCCACATAGTAGTGGGCTATCCAGTATGGATACTCGTTGAAGATGGAGTCGTTCAGATAGCGCATCTTGAACTTGAAGTAGGTGTAGATGATAGGCTTCACCTTGTAGTGCTTCTCCACCATGTCGAGCCACAGGTAAACAGAACTCTTGAACTGCTCGTCGGTCTGGTTCTCAGGTTTGTGTTCCACATCGAGAACAGGAGGCAGGTCACCGTTCTCCAACTTCACGGTCTTCATGAAGTGCGCAGCCTGCTGGTAGGCTGGTGTGTGTACGCTGTAAAAATGATAGGCTCCTCGCGTAAACCCATGCTCACGTGCCTGATAGAAATTATCGTGGAAGTTCTCGTCAGTCTGTGTTGAACCTTCTGTGGCCTTGATCATGACGAACCTGATAGGACTATCGTTGATCGTTCCGTTATCCTTCAGCTCGTCCCAGTCGATGCGCCCTTGATGGTGCGAGATGTCGATACCATGTATCTCGTAGCCTTCAGGATAACTGACATCTCCGTAGAGTGCCCTGAAACGGAATCCGAAAGGACTTACAAAGACATAATAGAAGAACCAGATGTAAATGGCTACAATGGCAGCGCCGCCTATCCACCATCCCCAAGCAGGAACTTTCTGTAGGAAGCGAATGATGATGTTAGGCTTACGACGGCCACCTGGACCATGGTAAGTATGACTGGTTCCGATACCTTTCCGGCGAACGACTCTTTTCTTGGCCATTGAAAAAAGAAAAGGCACGGATTTCACGGATTTACACGGCTTCTGTTTTTAACCGTGTCTCTCAAAGAGAGCCGTGGAATCCGTGCCCAAAATAGTTTATTTACTTAGCTTGCTCGAGAGCCAGAGTCTTCGTAGGCTGGTCGCAGACCTCTGTGGGACCCCAGTACTGGATAGGACCAGGATATACGTAAGCAGTCTTACGAGCCCACTCGTCGCGATGAGCTGCGAACTCCTTGAAGGGAGCACCGTCGAGCTCTACGAGAGCCTTACGGATAACGGGCTTCATCTCACCAGCGCGACGCTCCATGTTCATCATCATCGTGATGGGCACACCACCTGCGATCCACTGCTCTGCAGGAGCGGTCGTATTCTTCACGATAGCCATGTAGCCTGTCTTGCCGTTGGCAATCAGCTGAGCTGCTGATGTTCCAAGGGCATAGCAGTAGTCTGCATCGAAGTTAGAAGGAGCAGCGCAACGGCCCTCATAACCGAAGAAGTGGTGCTGAGTACCGAACTTACCAACATACTTGCCTTCCTTCTTCATCTTCTCGAGCTTCTGGGCTACCATTGTAGAGAGCAGCTTCTCAGTCTCGATGAGTGAAACCTGTACGTTGCCGTGAGGATCACGGTCGAGAGCCAGCTGACGGGCTACGCCAGTAGGCAGGCTGTTGAATACAGCAAGGTTCTCGTCGGTGAGGTGAGCCTTTACGAAGTCTATCGACTCATGACGGTCGAGGTTCTTAGCCTCAGGCATAGCCAGTACGTCGTTCAACTGAGCAATCAGCTTCTTGATAGCAGGAATGAATTCGATCACACCCTCAGGGATGATAACTGTACCGAAGTTGTTACCATCAGCAGCACGTGCTGCTACAGCGTTGGCGATATAATCTACGATATCATCGAGGCTCATACCCTTCTGCTCGATCTCCTCTGAGATCAGACAGATATTTGGCTGTGTCTGCAGCGCGCACTCGAGAGCGATATGAGAAGCAGAGCGGCCCATCACCTTGATGAAGTGCCAGTACTTGCGGGCTGAGTTACAGTCACGCTCGATGTTACCGATCAGCTCAGAGTAAGTCTTACATGCTGTATCGAAACCGAAAGAGGTCTCAATCTGATCGTTCTTCAGGTCACCGTCGATGGTCTTCGGGCAACCGATCACCTGTACACCGTAGTTCTTAGCTGCATAGTACTCAGCCAGCACACAGGCATTTGTATTGGAGTCATCACCACCGATAATCACGATAGCCTTGATGTCGAGCTCACGGATAATCTCCAGACCCTTCTCAAACTGGTCAACCTTCTCCAGCTTGGTACGGCCAGAACCGATCATATCAAAACCACCAGTATTACGATACTCATCAATGATTTCAGGAGTCAGCTCCATATAGTTGTGATCCACCAATCCGCCAGGACCCAGGATGAAACCATAGAGACGGTTCTCGGGGTTCAGCTTCTTGATCTGGTCGAAAAGACCGGTAATTACGTTGTGTCCGCCAGGAGCCTGACCACCAGACAGGATGATACCAACGTTCATCTTCTTGGTGTTGGCCTCAGTAGCAGGCTCAAACTCTACGATAGGCATACCATATGTATTGGGGAACAGCTTCTTAATCTCTTCCTGATCACCTACACTCTGGGTAGCCTTACCCTCCTTGATTTTCACAGCACCCTGAAGAGCCTTAGGCAGCTTGGGCTGATAAGCGGATCTCGCAATTTGCAATGCACTTTTTTCCATAATTTGTTTATTGTATTTTAAATGATAGTTGTTACTGTCGTGCAAAATTAGTAGATTTTTGGCAGAAATACGAAAGAAAAACATCGAAAATCATCATTTTAATATTTTTTGGGAAAGAAACACTTGCTATCTCGAAAAAAATGATTAACTTTGCTAAGTTAAAATGCTAAATCACAGTAAAAAAAACAAGGAGGAACAACATTATGGCAAACAAAAGAACACTGAAAAAAGCAATTAATCTTGTCAGCATGAGCTTATTCGCCGACGCCTTGGCAGTAGTACTCTACGGCACCCGTCCTAAAAACGAAGTTGAAGCTATACTCTTTTCCATCGTAAGATTGCAAGCCAATTATATTTCACGCATATCTCATCCAGAACCAGGTTTGAGTGCAAAAGTCTATTTCAAGGATCTGACGAAGCATTTTGCCGCAGAGGTCAGCGAGATTCAGGATCAATTACAATCATAAATGTATGTGGCAGAAATTTTGTAACTGGCTGTTATATAAGCATCTGGGATGGACCACAGAGATAACTGAGGATCATCCCGATAAGTTTATTATCTGCCTGGCTCCACACACCACCAACTGGGACTTCATCCTCGGACAGCTCTATTCCGGTGCCCAGGGTATGCAGAGCAACTTCCTGATGAAGAAAGAGTGGTTCTTCTTCCCCCTCGGCATCCTGTTTCGTAGGCTGGGTGGCATTCCCGTCTATCGGCAGAAACATTCGAGCATGACTGATGCGATGGCCGAGACTGCGAAGGCAGCAAAGGAGTTCAAGCTCTGCATCACACCTGAAGGCACACGCTCTCCCACTCCCGACTGGAAGAAAGGCTTTTATTTTATCGCACTGAAGGCTGGCATCCCTATCCTGCTCTATGGCGTCGATTACGAGAAACGCCTCATCAAGTGCACGAAAACGATCATTCCCTCTGGCGACCTCGAGGCCGACATGCGGGAAATCAAACTCTATTTTAAAGACTTCAAAGGCAAGAAGCCTGAGAATTTTACGATTGGTGACATCTCATGAAACGACTCTTCACACTCGTCCTGACTGGTGCTTTGGCGCTGACTGCCTTTGGCCAGCAGGACTTGATTAATAAATTAGATAACTACTTCAGGACCTATAGTCCTTCAGGGCAGTTGATACGTTCAGCAGCCCATCTTAAAAGCATTAACATCAACGACTCCCTTCAAACCATTGAAATATGTGCCGATAACCATTTAGGCGAACAGACTTTCACACCCGAATCAGCAGAACGCATCTATGAGTCGATACAGCGACTTCTGCCCGATTATTGCCGCTCTTACCAACTGTCGGTGAAAACGGGCGGTTGGGAGGTTCGCGACCTGGTTCCGACGCGGTTCCGTCAAGTGGATGATGCGTCGAGGGTTTGGGGCGACATCGACTATAAAGGTAATCCCTGGGTGCGTAATGCCTCGCTCCCCTATCAGATATCTTATGGCTTGCAGAACCGCCATCTCTCACTCTGGGCCAGTCATGGACGCTATTTCAGCATCAGGGAGAATCAGTGGCAATGGCAGCGACCTCCACTCTTCGGCAGTCGTGAAGATCTCTTCACACAGACCATCGTCGTACCTTATTTAATACCGATGCTCGAAAAGGCTGGTGCCATCGTCTTCACACCGCGTGAGCGCGATTGGCAGCGACATGAGGTGATCGTCGATAATGATACGCCTCGAACCGCTCAGGGCATCTATCTCGAGACGCACATGGGAATGGGTTGGACCTCGTGCGACTCCGTCGGATTTAAGTTCCATGCTGGTATCTACGAGGATCACGAGAATCCCTTCACGGCAGGTTCAGCCCGTCAGATCCCGACTGTCAGCGATAAGCGCCAGGAGTGTACCGCCATCTATCGTCCGGCTATCCCCGAAGCTGGCCGTTATGCCGTCTATGTCAGTTATCAGACGGTTCCTGGCAGCATCGACGATGCCCGTTATACGGTCTGGCATCAAGGCATCCCCACAGAGTTTCACGTCAATCAGCAGATGGGCGGTTCCACTTGGGTCTATCTCGGCACGTTTGATTTCGATGCGGGTAACGATGAACAGAACTGCGTCATTCTCTCTAACCTGAGCAAGAAGTCGGGCATCGTCACAGCCGATGCGGTACGTTTCGGAGGGGGTATGGGTAACATCCGTCGCGGCTATTCCACCAGCGGACTGCCCCGTTGTGTCGAGGGTGCCCGCTATTATGCCCAATGGGCAGGTATGCCCTATGCCGTCTATTCCACCAAGAACGGTGAGGATGATTACGGCGACGATATCAATGCCCGTTCTTACATGACTAATCTGCTGGCTGGGGGCTCTTGCTATATGCCTGATACGACGGGCCGTCATGTGCCTATCGAACTGTCTTTGGCTATCCACAGCGATGCGGGCTATACCTCTGATGGCAGAACGCATACGGGCACGTTGGCTGTCTGCACCACCTATCTTAACGACAGCATCCTCAGTACTGGCCGTTCCCGTCTGGCCTCTCGCGATCTGGCCGACGAACTGCTCACTACGATTCCTAAGGATATGAAACGACTCTATGGCAGTTGGCAGCGACGCGAACTCTGGGACCGCAACTACTCTGAGAGTCGTGTGCCCGAGGTGCCCAGCGCCATCCTCGAGACGATGTCGCATCAGAACTTTGCCGATATGCGTTATGCGCAGGATCCCAACTTCAAGTTCGACTTCGCCCGCAGTATCTATAAGACGCTGCTCCGCTATATCTGTCGCATGCACCATGCTCCGTATGTGGTTACGCCGCTGACACCAAATCACCTCCGCGTAGAACTGACCGACAAGGGCGAGGCCCGACTCAGCTGGAACTGCGTCAACGATCCCGACGAGCCTTCTGCTGTACCTTCGGGCTACATCGTTTATCAAGCCGTCGGCAATCGGGGTTTCGACAATGGTACTTATCTGAAAGGTGCCCATACCAGTGCAACAATCAAACTACAGCCCGGCCAACTCTACAACTTCAGGATTGCTGCCGTCAACGATGGTGGCGAGAGTTTCCCCAGCGAGGTGGTATCGGCCTGTTATGTGCCTGAGGCTCAGAAGACGGTACTCATCGTCAACGGGTTCCATCGGCTCTCTTCGCCTGCCGTCATCGACAATGCGGCACAACAGGGTTTCGACCTTCGTCGCGACATCGGTGTCACCTATGGTCCTACTGCTGGATGGACGGGCTATCAGACCAGTTTCGACAAGTCGCGTATCGGTAATACGAGCACCTCGGGATTAGGCTATACCGACGATGCTTTGGCAGGGCGTATCATTGCCGGCAACGACTTCAACTATATTCGCACCCATGCTCAGGCCATCGCCTCGGCACAGGCCTATAACATCGTCAGTTGTTCGTCTGAGGCTATCGAGAGCAACGAGGTGTTGCCTTCGAGATACCAGATGATCGACCTCATTCTCGGACTCGAGAAAAACGATGGGTGGTCGCTGCGTAAGTACCACGCCTTCTCACCAGTGATGCGCCGCCATCTCGAACTCTTCACCTCGCGTGGCGGAGCCCTTCTCGTCAGTGGTTCGTATGTCGGTGCCGACATGACGTTGCCTGGCGATCAGCAGTTCCTCGCCCAGGTGCTCAAGTGTTCCTACGAAGGTGTCAATCGCGACAGTCTGGAGCGCGATACCATCGCTGGTCTCGGCACTACCTTCACCTTCCATCGCCAACTCAACGATATCCATTATGCAGCCCAGCATCCCGACATACTCAACCCCGTGTCGCCTGCCTATTCAGCGATGATCTATGCCGATAAGTATAGTGCCTGTGTGGCTTACGACGGCAGCGACTACAAGGCGATGACGATGGGATTCCCCTTCGAGTGTATCCAGTCTGAACAGAAGCGCCACA
>JAEEGH010024388.1_pt1 | contig 12209 bp, 9 predicted proteins | sample 9134181 | NCBI WGS metagenome assembly JAEEGH01 (sample SAMN16246544, study PRJNA631951) | gut metagenome | biome: gut microbiome; feature: rumen; material: DP-attached | host: Bos | place: Iran: Karaj | collected 2018-10
GGACCAATGTGGACTTCGAAGCTGCTGAACCTACCAATGCTGCCATCGGGTATTTGGATATTCACTACTACCCCACTGGTTCAATTGCCGACCCGAAATACTACACCCACTTCAGCATCAAGAAGTTCGATGGCAACAGCTTCCGCCTCTTGGCCTACGATGCCAAAGACCCTGGCATCGACGATGGCATGATGCTTTCCACCTTCGATCATCCCACGCCTTTGGATGAAGGCTATTACATCCTCACGGCAGGCACGCGCTTGGATGACGGTACCGCCTTGACCCACAGCGAGTTCTTCACTATTAAGGCGGGTGAGACCACGCAGGTGAACCTTGTTTTGCGCCAGCCCGACAATGAGCTTCGCGTTATAGGAAGCTACTATGCCGACAGCAAATACACCGACCCTGAGACGGGTGAAAAAGGCAACCCGAAACAACTAATCAAAGACAGCTATTTCATCCTCGGTTACTTGGACCAAGGTAGCGAGCCCACCACCCATGCCCTGCAGGACATCGCTGCCTTCCGCAAGAACTTTGAAGACAGCAATTTGCCAATGGTTTTTGTCTTCAGCAGCAAAGAGGATTACGACAAGTTCAAGCTAAAGAACTTCAGCGAATTGCCCGAAGGCATCGTCTACGGTCTAGACGAGGGTGAGATACGCGATGAAATCGTTGACGGTCTGCACCTGAACACGGATATCCGCCCCATCTTCATCATTGGCAACGCCAACAGTGAGGTGGTGTTTGTGAAGCAAGGCTACACCATTGGCTTGGGTGAGCAGATGCTGAAGGTGATGGCGAAACTATAGGGTTGCATGTTGACAGCTTTCATTTCGGCTGCATCGGTGATGGTATTAGCAAGGAAGGAGCCACTTCCATGCAGGGATCACTTCGATGGTGCCAAACTGGTCGGTTATTGTTCCTTCCTCATCGTAGGTCAAGACCATTCGCCTTTTGCAGGGCAACCGCTTAGGTAGTTTTTGCAGGGCATCTATTTCTCGTTTACGGGTTTCCTCATCCCGAAGGGTGTAACTCACCTGAACAGCCAGTTCATCATCTGGGACATAAAAATCAACCTCATAATTGTCATGATAGAAGAACACACGTTCGTTATCCATGTCATGCCCATATATACGGAACAACTGAAGGGCAACGAGATTCTCCAAAAGCATGGCATCCTTATCGATTAGGAACAAACCTAATATGCCTGTATCAATGAAATAATACTTGCAGTTGCTTTCCTTGTCCAACAGACTGGAGGCAAAGTTCCTGAGCCGCAATAATAGCCAAGCGTCTTCACAATAGTCCACATATTTGATGGTAGTGACAAGGCTGAGTTTGCCTCCAACGCTCGACAGAAGGTTGTTGATACGATTGTATGAAACAGGACGGCACACACTCTCGGCCATTTTTCTTACCAGTACACGAATGCCCGCCACATTCGTAATCTTGTTGCGTGCAATAATGTCACCCATATATATCTTCTGATATACGCTACTCAGATAGTTACGTTTGGCAGGCATAAGTGCCGCTGCAGGAAGTCCGCCAAAATGAAAGTATTCGTCGAAACAGCGTATCACTCGTGCTCTTCCCTCTGTGGTCAGCAGGTCGATTTCGCCCGTTGGCACCTGATGTACTGCAAGGAACTCCTTGAAACTGTAAGGATAGACTTCTGCGATTAGGAAACGTCCGCCTAATGTCGTGTTGATCTCGCCTGAGAACGTTTTCGCATTGGAACCGGTGATAAAGACATTGTATTTGCTATCAGCCAACCTACGGGCAAACTTGTGCCAAAGTTCGACATTTTGTATCTCGTCGAGAAAGAGCATCGGACGTTTGCCATACATCTCCTGATGGCACTCCAATAGGAGATTGAAGTCCGCAGTGCCGAAATCCTCAAGCCGTTCGTCCTCAAAGTTCAGATAGAGCATCTCGTCCCAGCCGTGACCTTTGGCAAGCAGTTGTTGTATGCGATGATAGAGCATATAAGACTTTCCTGCCCTACGCACTCCAACAAGAACTCGACATGGAAAGTCGTCAAACTTGAGTTCGCGAGGTTCAACCACATAACGCTCCACCTCCTGCTGATTTTCCCGAAGGATCTGTTTCAATAACTGCTTGTCCATAGGCTTATCCGATGTGTAATTCGCGGCAAAGATACAAATTATTTAATCCATTTACATAAAATTTGAATAAATTATTTAATTGATTAAACAAAAACACCAAAACCGCATTCAATTCAATACAAGACAGGTGCAAAAAAAGACACTTATCACCGTGTTCACAATCTCATTCCAAATCCCCCAAAACCATCTCATATCACAGGAACAGGAGCGCTAAGATGCCAAACAACAGCATTATTCCAACAATGCCAATCAGCCAATACACCATAATCCTGCCCGAAGGGGACATTTTTTTCAGTCCTTTCTGTTCGTTGGCTTCGAGCAGGTGGACAATATCTCCATCATCGGGGAACAGGTAGTGTGCCTTGTCCAAACACTCTTTGTATTTTGCAAAATAGGCATCTTTGACCTCATCTGCATCAAAGCCTTGTGTTTTCGGCTTGAGCGCCAAGATGAACTCTATCAAATCAGTCTTGGTGTTTGGAACAGGAAAGTTCCTGATGATTCCTGCCACCACTTCATCAGTGTCATCGTACACATGATTCTCATCCCAAATGCTCGCCTTTCTGTTTGACTGTGCCTTTGCCTTCTCCATTTCCACCACTGCATTAGCATATCTTTCCTTGCACTCGCGTGTGGCTTTTTCAATGGCTTTAGCCAACTTTTCCATTGAAGAACCAGCTTTCATCCCTTCAAATGTGCTGCCGCAATACGGGCATTTGCCCTGCAGGCCCTCAAAATTGGCACCACATGAGGGACATTTCTTCACTGTCAAATTCTTTGTTTTTTCGTTATACATATTGCAAGATGTTACTTAGAAAACATAAAAGACCCCGCAGGTTGAGTGCGGGGTTTCTACGACATTAAAACTCATTAAAAAAGGTTGTTTGTTTTACTTCAATTATTGATGTAATCATCGATGATGTCTTTCAGTTTCGATGCCAAGAAAGAAGACTGTGGGTAGTTTTTCGCATAGTTTTTGGGGGCGACCAAGTGTCCTTTTGATGCTCTTTTCGCCACAGGAATGTCGGCAACCTTTTTCCAAATGATGTTTTCGGTCATCGGGAAAGTCTTGTCAATGAAGTAATTCATTGCTATGACAGGTCCGCCGTCCGTTCGCGTGGGTGATACGGCAATGTCGCACGGGTTGTCTTCGAAGAAAGCCACATTGCCCTCCACAACGTCCAAAGTGTCACCGTTGAAGGCGAAGTCGATTTTTGAGCCTTTATACGTGATTTGGACACGTGTCTTGTTGGCAGGTGCTGTTGTTCCAGTCAGCAAGTAATACAGTATCCTTAGCGTTGTAGTCTTGCCCGAATTGCCCGTGCCGAAAAGGATGATATTGGCTTTGGAGACAAACTGGTTTTTTATGCTTCTTCTTGCCATATTAATTTCAGTAATTTGTTTTTGAACCATTTGTTAGTGTATATCGCCAACCATATCTTTAATTTGGACATACTTTGCTCTTTCAAGTATACCTGAAGCAATGTCACCATACTTGATTTCAGCTGACATCATGCAGACATCGCCTTGTTTTTCCCAATTATTGAAACTTGCATAACCATTATCGCCCCACCCAGGACTATTTGCAGGTTTGATTTCCACCATATTTTCATCAAAGAGAACGATGGTACCTTTTACCGTCTTTACTGGATCTGAACAAGCATTATCAGCATAATCGATATAGGAATTTACGGGCCTGTCTTTCAATGCTTCAAGAGTAACTGTTACTGCTACTTCATATAAATCCGCCTTTGCCAAGGCAACTTTTTTTACCTCAAAACAGTCCCTTACCGATAATTCATTCTTAAAAACTTTTTCCCTATCATCAGTTGCCTTGTACATGATGGCAGGCGTAGCAGGCTCGTAAACTTTGGCTACTTTTGTCTCTTCTTTAGCCCCTTCTTTTGTTTCGTTTTTTCCGCCTCCACATGAGATCAATGCCATCGAAATGACGGCCAACATGACTAAAGTTAATTTCTTCATTTTCTTATCCCTAAATTCGTGTCGGGCGCAACTTTTAAGTTAGTTTGTTAATTGGGTTAGTTGTTTACCACTTGCAAATAACTTAAAAATAATCCGTTTCCCGCCAGTTCATTTTGGTTCACTTCACTTTGGGTTGAAAGCCAGTTATTTAGTCCACATCCCGCACCAGCCGCACCGACAACCCGTCGCCACGGTGACCGCGGGTATCCATGAAAACAACATCGTTGCCAAAAACCAGATGATAGGCGTCTTCGGCGGCTGCATTCGAAGAGTGATAGCATCCCAAATCCATAAGAACACCATCAATGCTGCGTGCACCGGCCATGGGCAAAAATACCGCTCCGGCAGGTTCCAGCATCTGCTGCCAGTCGGAAAGGCTAATGATATTGCTGTTGAAACTGGCTTCCGTCATATTGACCGAATTCAACTGATAGGTGTTCACTTTCCAATAGTCGGGCAACAATACTATCCCATTTATACTGTTTACCTGCGCCTTGGCAAATCGAATACCCGAGACGGTGTTGCGAACGAAGAGCAGATACACCCAATCCTCCATCCTAGGCGTGCGCCAATGGTGTTCCTTATTGCCGCCGTTCGCGATGATGTTGTAACCCCAATCTGCCTTGCCTGTTTGGTCGAAAAGATTATAGGATGCCTTGCCGTAAGCCAGATGCATGGCGTTGCTTTGGGTATCCTTGTTGCCGCTCCAAGGCTGCCAGTTCACCGCGCCATGGTCGTAACCGCTCGTCGCCCAACCGAACAAGTCAATCCAACCACTATTGGTCTCCGAAATCTTTTCGTTGTCTTTCCCAATAAAATCGTATTGGTGCTCTGCAAAACGCCACGTTCCCGTCGAGGCTTGATACTGCAGGTTGCCTTTCGAGAACCGCACCTGTTTGCCTTCGCCTACAGAGAAAAGCCCCGCCAAAGCGCCTTCCTCCATAGAAACGTTAGCACTAGAAGGCAAAGTTTCAAAGACCATTTCGTTGCCGTAGGTCGTACCCGCCGTACTCATCAGATAGGCCCTGACGAAATAAGTGGTATTGGGGCGTAGCCCCGTCATGACGATGCTATCGCCCTTCCTATTGCAAGAGATATGCCTGCCATGTATGGTTGGACCATGAAGCATTCCCCAACACAGCCCCAGTTCCACTCCCGCGTTATAGCCTTTTTCCAACACATTCATTCCGCCTATTGCAGTGGCATCTGTAATCCCTGCAACGGGCAAGGTCGTTATTGCGGAAGCGACAATCCACTCCAAACTGTCGTAAGCGGCTTGGCTGATCTTGTGCTTCTGATAGTCTTCCTTGTACGACCTGCAACTGCCACATATTTGGTCCATGGCCATTTTTTCCATCGTTTGACGGTAGTTGTTGGTTTGGCCGATAAAAGCCAGCCATTCCTGGCTGTTGCTTGGATACAGCGCTCCCATCTCATTACATAAGGTCGTCACATCCATACTGGTTTTTGCCAACCTTGCCAAAAGTACCTCCCGGTATTCTTTACCCTGCTGTGCTTCACGGGCAACCGCCTCATACAAATTATGTGTATGCCATTGGGCTTCATCCAGATGCTTCTTTTGGTCAACGCTCATGCCGCTAACCAGGTTTTCAGAGGGGTCGTTTGTTGTGGAAAGTCGTTTCATGGCCACCACGACACCAAGCGTTGCCAACAGCAACAGCCCGATAAAAGGAAGTGCCCAACGCAATCTGTCGCTCCGCCCCAAAGCCTTGCACACCGCCTCCATGTCGGCATAGCGCCGCTCGGGATCTTGGCGGGTGCATTTGGCTGCAATACGGCGGTAACGGTATGGAAAAATCTCACGAAGCAACAAGCCAAACGAGTAAATGTCAGCACGCCAATCAATTGCATTCTCGCGACGCTTTTGCTCTGGCGCCATATATTTGTAGGTGCCGGCGGATTGTTTCAGAATGGCATAGTCATCGGCATCGGAGAGACCGAAGTCGATGATCTTCACGTTGTTGCCGTTGCGGGTGATGAGGATATTGCTCGGCTTCAGGTCGCGGTGCACAACCTGCTTGCTGTGGATGTAGGCCAAGGCGTCAACAAGTTGGTCTACCACCTTGCGACGGGCTTCTTTGGATGGATTGCCTTCCAAAAAGGCGTCGAGTCTCATCCCGTCGACATATTCCATCACGATACAGGGACCGAGTTCGTCGTTCATCTCCTTGGCGAAGGCCTTCACGATGTTAGGGTGATCGAGTTGTGCAGACAAATCAAACTCTTTCTTCAGCAATTCGATATAGGCCTGCAGGTCGCGGTACTCGGGTTTCAACCCTTTCAGGATGAACCACTTGCCTTGTCGGCGCATCTTCACCACCTGGTTGAAACCCCGCAATGAAATGGACTCGTAAACCGTCATCATGTCTGTCGCGGTGATGAAATTGCCATCGATGATTCCCGAATTGCTGCTTTCGTCCATAGCCAATTTTTCCGCAAATTTACAAGAATTATGAGTACATCGGCAAAATGAACTGAAATGAACTGCGACATTTCGGAAAAGAAATCGCATTTTTGCACCATAATTTGAATCACCATGGAAAAAACCAGCCCTGAGATTGCCGAACTCAAGCATAGAATCGAGGAAAACGTACAGCGCAAGATGAAGACCTCCTCCGATTTTGATTTCCTCAGCGGAGTCATCTGGGACCGCACCCACGAAATCGTCAGTGTCTCCACCTTGAAACGGATATGGGGCTATGTGGACGGCCCTGTCAGTGCACGTCGCAGCACGCTTGATGTATTGTCCCAATTCCTCGGATTCAAAAACCATGACGTGTTCCTAGAACACATCAGCCAAGACAATGGCTCCGACCGCGTGACCAAACAACACATCAAGACGGATGACTTGAAGGTTGACGACCTTATCTCCGTGTCGTGGAAACCCAATCGTCGATGCACATTCCGCTATCTTGGCGACTACAGTTTCATCGTGGAACAAGCCGAAAACTCCAAGCTGAAAGTGGGCAACACCTTCCGCTGCGGCCTATTCATCCTCGGCGAACCGCTTTATCTGAATGACCTTTTACAAGGAAACAATCCTCCCGTGGCCTTTGTGGTGGGCAACAAGGATGGCCTTTGCAAATTGACCCTTCAATAAAAATGTAGAGACGCGCCATGGCACGTCTCTACATTGTTTTCGGAAATGAAATCGTTTACAATTTCCTAGCGACCTCCTTCTCGGTGTAACCCTCGATGATGTCGCCGACCTTGATGTCGTTGAAGTTCTCGATGTTCAAACCGCAGTCCATACCGGCGCTGACTTCCTTGACGTCGTCCTTGTAACGCTTCAAGGAGCCGAGCGTACCCGTGTAAATGACAATGCCATCGCGGATGACACGAACCTTGGTGTTGCGGGTGACCTTGCCGTCCAAGACCATACAGCCCGCGATAGTGCCAACCTTGCTGATCTTGAAGGTCTCACGGATTTCGAGATTGCAAGTGACCACCTCCTCGATTTCGGGAGCCAACATACCTTCGATAGCGGCCTTGATCTCTTCGATGGCTGTGTAGATGATGGAGTAGAGACGGATGTCGATCTTCTCATTCTCGGCCATCTTACGCGCTTGAGCGGTAGGACGCACGTTGAAGCCCACGATGACGGCGTTGGATGCCGAAGCCAGCATGACATCCGACTCGCTGATGGCACCCACCGACTTGTGGATGACGTTGACCTGCACCTCCTCGGTGGAGAGCTTCAACAAGCTGTCGGCCAGAGCCTCCACGGAGCCGTCCACGTCGGCCTTGACGATGATGTTAAGTTCCTTGAAGTCGCCGATGGCGATACGACGGCCGATTTCATCCAACGTGATATGCGGGCTGGTGCGGCGCGTCTGTTCGCGTTGCAGCTGCTCACGACGGTTGGCGATGGCTTTCACCTCGCGCTCATCGGTCATCACGTTGAAGGCATCACCTGGCATGGGAGCTCCATTCAGACCCAGCAACAGCACCGGCACCGAAGGACCAGCCTCCTTGACAGGACGGTTGTGGTCGTCGAACATAGCCTTCACTTTACCAAAGGTAGTGCCAGCCAACACCATGTCGCCAATCTTCAAGGTGCCGTTCTGCACCAGGATTTTGGCCACATAGCCACGGCCCTTGTCCAATGCCGACTCGATGACCGTACCCTTAGCGAGACGGTTGGGGTTAGCCTTCAGGTCGAGGAGTTCAGCCTCAAGCAACACCTTTTCCAACAGAGCATCGACGTTCAAACCGATCTTAGCGGCGATTTCCTGGTCTTGATACTTACCGCCCCAGCTCTCAACGAGGATATTCATGTTAGCCAGTTGCTCGCGAATCTTGTCAGGATTGGCAGTGGGCTTATCGATCTTGTTCAGAGCGAAGACGATAGGCACACCAGCAGCTTGGGCGTGGTTGATGGCCTCGACGGTTTGCGGCATTACACTGTCATCAGTAGCGATGACAATGATGGCGACATCTGTAATCTTGGCACCACGGGCACGCATAGCGGTAAAAGCTTCGTGGCCAGGGGTATCCAAGAAGGTAATCTTCTTGCCACTCTCGGTGGTCACCTCATAGGCACCGATGTGCTGGGTGATACCACCTGCCTCACCGGCCACCACGTTGGTGTTACGGATGTAGTCCAAGAGCTTGGTCTTACCATGGTCGACGTGACCCATGACGGTGACGACGGGCGAACGGGGCACGAGGTCCTCCTCGCGGTCGACCTCTTCGGTCTCGGCGATGGCCTCTTGCACGTCGGCGCTGACGAAGTCGACTTGGAAGCCGAACTCCTCAGCCACCACGGACAGGGCCTCAGCGTCGAGGCGCTGGTTGATGGACACAGGCATACCGAGGCTCATGCAGGTGCCGATGACCTTCACCACAGGTACGTTCATCATCGTCGCCAACTCGTTGGCGGTGACGAACTCGGTGACTTTCAAGACCTTCTGCTCAGCTTCCTGACGCAACATCTCCTCCATCATCGAGCCTGCCACCTGCTGACGTTTCTCACGGCGGTGCTTCGAGGCCTTCGACTTGCCCATGGGGGCGAGGCGTGCCAGCGTGTCCTTGATCTGCTTCGAGATCTCCTCTTCGCTCAGCTCGGGCTTCTCTTCACGCTTCGATCGTTTGTCTTTCTTGCCAGGTTTCGGGCTGTCCTTGGGGCCTTTCTTGCCGCCTTGATCAGCGGGTTTGGGACCCTTGCCTGGCTTGCCGCCATTCTGTTTCTTGCCGCCTCCGGCATTGGCAGCGGCGCCCGTGGGGTTCTCCGACGAGCCTTCAGGCTTGCCGCCCGAGATGCGCTTGCGTTTTTTCTTCTTCGACTCGCTCACAGGCAGGTCGAGGGTGCCCAGCACGGTGGGGCCTGTCAGCTTGGGAGCCTCCAGCTTGATGACACGCGGCTCGACGGGTTTCTCCTCCGCCTTGTCGGGTTCTTCCTCCTTGGGCTGCTCCTGCTTCGGGGCGACGGGTTGTTCCTTCTTGGGAGCTGTCGTCGTCTCCTGCGGCTTGGCGGGTTCCTTCTCGGCCTTCTTCTTCTCCTTCTTCTCGCGCGGCTTAGGCTCGAGGTCGATCTTGCCGAGGATCTTCAGCGGGCTGTCGGAGGTCTGAGGCTTGTCTTCAGTCTCAGCCTTCTCGGGCGTTGCTATGGTCTCCTTTTCGGGAGTCTCCTCCGCCTTGGCCTCTTCAGGCTTCTCTTCCTTCTTAGGCTCGGCCGTGGCCGACTTGGAGGCCTTCTTGGTAGGCGACGATATTGTGGTTGTACGGATGATCACCTCTTCGTGGTCATCATCTTCGACGGGTTTTGCCGGTTGCAATGCCGAATCAACGGAAACACTACCACCTTTATAAGAGAGGTTGCCCAGTTTCATGGCCTCTTCCTTCACATCCTTCTCGCCCTGATATTCCTTCACGAGCAGGGCATACATCTCTGCTGTGAGTTTCGTGTTGGGAGAGGGGTCCACCTTGAAGCCCTTCTTGGCGAGGAACTCCACGATGGTGTCCTTTCCCACGTTGAATTCTTTTGCCGCTTTCGACAATCGAATCGTAAAATTAGTTTCTTCGGACATAGCTTCTTCTTTGTTTCTCGTTTTTGTTGGTTATTGCAATTGCTTATTCGGCGTCTTGTTCAAATTCGGCCTTGAGGATCTCGAACACGTCCTTGACGGTCTCGATTTCGAGGTCGGCACGCGAGGCCACGTCTTCGGGCGTATATTTCAGCACGTCCTTGGCGGTGTCGCAGCCCATCTTGATAAGGGCGTCGATGACCCACTGGTCGATCTCGTCGGCAAACTCCTGCAGGTCGACGTCTTCTTCGGCGCTGTTGGCCTCGCTGTTGCGGTAGACGTCGATCTCATAGCCGGTCAGCTTGCCTGCCAGCTTGATGTTGTAGCCGCCCTTGCCGATGGCGAGGCTGATCTGGTCGTTCTCCATGTAGACGTTGGCCATCGTGTTGTCGTCGCTCAGTACGATATTGGTGATCTTGGCCGGGCTGAGGGCGCGGGTGATGAACAGGATGGGGTTCGTCGTCCAGTTGATGATGTCGATGTTCTCGTTGCGCAGCTCGCGGACGATGCCGTGGATGCGGGTGCCCTTCATGCCGACGCAGGCGCCGACGGGGTCGATGCGGTCGTCGTACGACTCCACGGCAACTTTGGCGCGTTGGCCGGGCTCGCGCACGATCTTCTTGATAGTGATGAGGCCGTCGTAGATCTCGGGCACCTCGGCTTCGAGCAGGCGCTGCAGGAAGATCTCGGAGGTACGCGACAGGGTAACCACGGGCGAGCCGTTGACGCTCTCCACGCTCTTCACGATGGCACGGATGGTGTCGCCCTTCTTGTAGATGTCGCTCGGGATCTGCTCCATCTTGGGCATGATCAGCTCGATGCCTTCGTCGTCGATGACGACGATCTCGCGCTTCCACACGTGGGCCACCTCGGCCGTGATGATCTCACCCACCTTGTCCTTGTACTTCTGGAAGATGTTCTCCTTCTCATACTCCGACACCTTGGTCTGGAGGTTCTGGCGCAGTGCCAGGATGTCGCGACGGCCGAAGCTCTCGATGCGGAGTTCTTCGTTCACCTCCTCGCCCACCTCGAAGTCAGGCTCGATCTTGATAGCGTCCGACAGCTTGATCTCGCGCAGCGGGTCGGTCAGCTCGTCGTCCTCCACCACGGTGCGGTTGTGGTAGATCTCGAAGTCGCCCTTGTCGACGTTCACGATGATGTCGATGAAGTCGCTGGTGTCGCAGTCAAACTTCTTGTTCAGCATGCCACGGAACACATCCTCGATGATGCGCATCATGGCTTCGCGGTCGATGTTCTTGAATTCTTTGAATTCCGAGAAAGTCTCTACTAATTTGTAGTTGTCCATTTTTTTATGTTGATTGTTTATTGTTGAATCGTTGTTTGTTGGCGCGGCCCTTCGACCCTTCGACGGGCTCAGGGCTCAGGGACCGCTGTATTTTAAAAGATTATTGCGGGTTTGATCTCCACTTTTTTGCGTTCGAAGAACAGGTTGACGGGTTCTTCCACGGGTTTCTTCTTCGAGGTTTTCTTGGGTGCGGGGGCAAACTCCACCTTGTCGGCGTCGAAGCTCACCAGTGTGCCTTGCATCTTTCCCGTCTCTTTCGTCTTCACTTCCACTTCCTTGCCCACATATTTCTGCAGCTTGCAGTCCATCTTCAAGGCGCCTGAGAGTCCCCACGAGAACACAGTCAGCTCGTAGTCTTCCACGTCGCGGTCGAGCTTTTCGTTGACGAAACGGCTCAACTCGGCGCAGTGGTCGATGTTGACGGCCGTGTCGGAGTCGATGTACACCTCAATCACGTTGTTGGGCTTCACCTTCACGTCGACGAGGAAGCGGTCGGTATGGACGAGGGCTTCTTCGCAGAGGGTTGATACTTGGTCTTTCGTTATCATTTCTTTCCTTTTTGGCGCAGGGGTTCACACCGCCTGCTTATTATCTGTCGCCCCTACAGGGCTTTTTACAACAAAAAAACCTGTTACTCAAAGTAGCAGGTCTTTTCTTCCACCTCAAGTTGTCGAGCAAGGATTCGAACCTTGACAGGCAGAACCAAAATCTGCAGTGCTGCCATTACACCACTCGACATCATTCGTT
>JAEEGH010024389.1_pt1 | contig 12208 bp, 10 predicted proteins | sample 9134181 | NCBI WGS metagenome assembly JAEEGH01 (sample SAMN16246544, study PRJNA631951) | gut metagenome | biome: gut microbiome; feature: rumen; material: DP-attached | host: Bos | place: Iran: Karaj | collected 2018-10
GTACGGGACTGTCACCCTCTACGGTCGTTGTTTCCACAACGTTCTGGTTTCCTGATAAAACTTGGTAGAGACTCCTACAACCCCGACATGTCCGTAAACACATCGGTTTAGGCTCTGCCCCTTTCGCTCGCCACTACTCAGGGTATCGATGATTTCTTTCTCTTCCTCCGGGTACTAAGATGTTTCAGTTCCCCGGGTTCGCTCTGACTATGTCAGTAGCAGGTCTTCAACCTGCTGGGTTTCCCCATTCGGATATGCTCGGATCAAAACCTGTTTGCAGTTCCCCGAGCCTTTTCGCAGCTTACCACGTCCTTCCTCGCCTCCGGATAGCCTAGGCATCCGCCGTTCGCTCTTCGTTTCTTTCCTAATCCTCTGCCTTTCTCATTCCCCCCAGTCTCGCGACTCGGAGGCGATCCAGGCAGCTTGTGAATCATTTCTGATTTGCTCTTGCCTTGAAATTGCAGTCCCTATATTCTCAGTTCGAAAAAACTTCTAAACTCTAGATTATACAGACTCTCTTTCTGTTTTTCTTTACCTCTTTGATCTTTTCTCTCAGTATTGTCAGTGAACTAAACCCTTTCTGAAACCGCATTTTTGCGTGCTCGTTTCAAACGGGACTGCAAAGGTAGAAACTTTTTTTGAACCGCCAAAACTTTTTTCAGTTTTTTTGTAAAAATTACCACTTCCCGGCATAATCGGCCCAATTTCGGACCTCCAAGGCGGCATCCGGGAGGGTGCAGAAGGCGCGGATGTAGGCGGCGGCGAGCCGCGCGTCCGTCACGAGCGGGACATTGAAGTCCACGGCGGCGCGGCGGAGGTGGTATCCGTTGCCGAGCTCCGAGTGCGAGAAGTTCTTGGGATTGTTCACCACGAGATCGACCTTATGCTCCCGGATCAGGTCCAGGGCGGAAGGGGTTCCGTCGTCCGGCTCGTCCGGCCAACGCACGCGTTGCGCGGGCACGCCGTGTTCCTTTAAATATCGGCAGCTGCCGTCCGTGGCATACAGGGTATAGCCCTTCTCCGCGAGGGAGCGGCAGGCGGGCAGGAGTTCCGCCTTCTGGAAGGCGTCGCCCGTGGACAGGAGCACCGGCCCGGCCGGCACCCGGTGGCCCACCGACAGCATCGCCTTCAGCAGGGCCTCGTCGCTCGTGCGGCCCAGGCAGCCCACTTCGCCGGTGGACGCCATGTCCACGCCGGACACCGGGTCCGCCTGATGGAGCCGCGCGAAGGAGAACTGGGAGCACTTGACGCCCACATAGCCCAGGTCGAAGGGATCGGGCATCCAGGGCGAAGGATGCTGCCCCAGCATGCACCGCGTGGCCAGGCCGATGAGGTCCACCCGCCAGACCTTCGACACGAAGGGGAAGCTCCGGGAAGCCCGGAGGTTGCACTCGATGACCTTCAGGTCCAGGTCCGAAGAGAGGAACTGGATGTTGAACGGTCCCGTGATGTGCAGCTCGGACGCGATGGCCGCCGCCGTCTTCCGGATCCGGGACAGGACCGACCCGAACACCCGCTGGGCGGGGAACTGGATCGTGGCGTCGCCGGAATGGACCCCGGCGAACTCGACGTGCTCCGAGATGGCGCAGGCGAGGACGCGGCCGCCGTCGGCGACGGCGTCGCACTCGAGCTCCTGGCACCGCTGCAGGAACGCGCTGACGACGACGGGATGCTCCTCCGAGACCTCGGCGGCCCGCTCCAGGCAGGCGGTGAGGTCCTCGGCGGAATAGCACACGTTCATCGCCGCGCCCGACAGGACATAGGAGGGCCGCACCAGCACGGGGAAGCCCACTTCGCCGATGAAGCGGTCGATGTCGGCCCGGGTGGTCATCGCCTTCCAGCGGGGCTGGTCGATGCCCAGGCGGTCCACCACTTCGGAGAACTTGCCGCGGTCCTCGGCCCGGTCGATATCGGCCGCCGAGGTGCCCAGGATGCGGATTCCGCAGCGGTCCAGCGGCAGGGCCAGGTTGTTGGGAATCTGGCCGCCCACGCTGACGACCACGCCGTCGGGACGCTCCCGCATGCAGATCTCCCACACCGTTTCCAGGCTCAGCTCGTCGAAGTAGAGCCGGTCGCAGGTGTCATAATCGGTGGAGACCGTTTCCGGGTTGTAATTGACCACGATCGCCTTCCGGCCGTTCTCGCGGAGGGTGCGGACCGTGCTCACGGCGCACCAGTCGAACTCCACGCTGCTGCCGATGCGGTAGGCGCCGGAGCCCAGCACGATGACGCTGCGGCCCGGATCTTCCGGCTCGACGTCGTCGCAGGTGCCCTGATAGGTCAGGTACAGGTAGTTGGTGACGGCGGGGAATTCCGCCGCGAGGGTGTCGATCTGCTTGACCGACGGGCGGATGCCCAGCTCGACGCGGCGCGCGCGCACGGCTTCCTCGCCGAGGTGGAACACCCGGCCGATCTGGATGTCGGAGAACCCTTCCACCTTCGCCTGCCGCAGGAGGTCGTACGGGACGTCCTCCAGCGAGGCGCAGGCCTCCAAGGCCCGGTAGGTGGCTTCGATATGGGCCAGCTTGTCCAGGAACCAGCGGTCGATGTGCGTGAGCGCATGGATCCGGTCCACGGTGTAGCCCGACTCGAAGGCCGCGGCGATGGCGAAGATGCGCGTGTCCGTCGGATGCGACAGCGCGAAATCCAGGTCCTCCGTCACGTACGGCTTGTTGCAGACGAAGCCGTTGGCGCCCTGGCCGATCATCCGGATGCCCTTCTGGATGGCCTCCTCGAAGGTCCGGCCGATGGCCATCACCTCGCCGACGCTCTTCATGCCGGGGCCGATGTCCCGGGAGACGCCCTTGAACTTCGCCAGGTCCCAGCGCGGGATCTTCACGACGACATAGTCCAGGGCCGGCTCGAAGAAGGCCGGCGTCGTCTTCGTGACCGCGTTCTTGAGCTCGTGCAGGCCGTAGCCCAGGCCCAGCTTCGCCGCCACGGCCGCCAGCGGATAGCCCGTCGCCTTGGACGCCAGGGCCGAGGAGCGGCTGAGCCGCGCATTGACCTCGATCACCCGGTAGTCCTCGCCGTCGGGGCTGAAAGCGTACTGGACGTTGCACTCGCCGACGATCCCGAGGTGCCGGACAATGTCGATGGAGGTCTTCCGCAGGAAATGGTATTCGTCGTTGGTGAGGGTCTGCGACGGGGCGACGACGATGCTCTCGCCGGTATGGATCCCGAGCGGGTCCACGTTCTCCATGTTGCAGACCGTGATGCAGTTGTCGAAGCGGTCGCGGACCACTTCGTATTCGATTTCCTTCCACCCGCGCAGGGATTTCTCCACGAGCACCTGGGGCGAGAAGGTGAAAGCCTTGGTGGCGACGGCGTCCAGCTGGACCTCGTCCTCGCAGAAGCCGGAGCCGAGCCCGCCCAGGGCGTAGGCCGCCCGGATGATGACGGGATAGCCCACCTCGCGGGCGGCGGCACGGGCCTCTTCAAGGGTCGTCGCCGCATGCGAACGGATGGTCTTCACGCCGATCTCGTCCAGCCGGGCCACGAACAGTTCGCGGTCCTCCGTGTCGATGATAGTTTCCACGGGGGTTCCCAGGACCTGCACGCCGTAGCGCTTCAGGACGCCGCTGCGGAACAGGGCCACGCCGCAGTTGAGCGCAGTCTGGCCGCCGAAGGAAAGAAGGATGCCGTCCGGGCGCTCCTTCTGGATGACTTTCTCCACGAACGCCGGTGTCACCGGCAGGAAATACACCTCGTCGGCCACGCCTTCCGAGGTCTGGACCGTCGCGATGTTGGGGTTCACGAGGACGGTCCGGATGCCTTCCTCGCGCAGGGCCTTGAGGGCCTGCGAACCGCTGTAGTCGAACTCTCCGGCCTCGCCGATCTTCAGCGCGCCCGAGCCCAGGATGAGCACTTTCCGAATCATAGCAGGGACAGGAAATCATCGAACAGGAACTCCGTGTCCACGGGTCCGCCGGAGGCTTCCGGGTGGAACTGCGTGGCGAAGAAGGGCTTCGAGCGGTGCCGGATGCCCTCGTTGGTTCCGTCGTTCAGGTTGACAAAGAAAGGTTCCCAGTCCGCCGGCAGCGTGGTCGGATCCACGGCATACCCGTGGTTCTGGGAGGTGATGTAGCAGCGGTCCGTGCCCACGCGGCGCACGGGCTGGTTGTGGCTGCGGTGGCCGTACGGCAGCTTGAACGTCTTCGCGCCCGCCGCCAGGGCCATCAGCTGGCTCCCGAGGCACACGCCGAAGACCGGGCGGTCACCCTGCAGCGCCTGGCGCAGATGGGCGATGGTTTCCGTGCACACGGCCGGATCGCCCGGACCGTTGGACAGGAACAGGCCGTCATAGTCCATCCCCGTGAAGTCGTAGTCCCACGGCACCCGCACCACCTCGACGCCCCGGGAAACCAGGCACCGCAGGATATTGTGCTTGACGCCGCAGTCCACCAGGACCACCCGCTTCGGGCCCTTTCCGTAATGGAGGACTTCTTGGCAGCTGACCTGGGCGACCAGGTTCTCCGGCAGATTCTCACGTCGGCCGCAAGCGGCCTCCTCAGAATGACAAGGGGCCTCCTCCTCAGAATGACAAGGTTTTGTCATTTCGAGCGGAGCCGAGAAATCTCCTCCAATCACGATTTCACCCGGCATGACGCCTTCTTCGCGGATCATGCGGGTGAGGGCGCGGGTGTCGATGCCGGAGATGCCCGGCACGTGTTCCCGCTTGAGCCAGTCGCCGAGGCTTTCGACGGCGTCCCAGTGGCTGTAGTTCTCGCTGTAATCGGCGATCACGAGGCCGCGGACGTGGATCCTTTCGGACTCGGCGCGGAGGGAGAGCCCGTCCGGGCCCGTGCTCATGTCGGGCGTCCCGTAGTTGCCCACGAGCGGGTAGCTGACGCAGAGGATCTGCCCCTGGAAAGAGGGGTCCGTGAGGCTTTCGGGATACCCCACCATCGAGGTGGAGAACACCACCTCGCCGGTCGCCGGGCCGTCGTATCCGAAGCTCCAGCCTTCCAGGACCCGGCCGTTGCCGAGCCGGAGCTTTGCCGGTTTCCTTGTCATTTCGAGCTTGTTGAGAAATCTGTTATCGGATCAGCGTCCCGCCGCCCGAGAGGAGGGCGGAACTGTGGCAGATGCGGACCTCGGCCGCGCCCTTGGCAAGGGCGTCGAAGGCCTGGTCCAGCTTGGGGATCATCCCGTCGGCGACGATGCCGCGGGCCTTCAGGGAGGCGTACGTATCCTTGTCGATGAAAGGAATCACGCTGGAAGGGTCGTTCCGGTCCTCCAGGACGCCCGGCTGCTCGAAGCAGGTCGTCAGACCGGCGCCGAGGGCGGCGGCCACGGAGGACGCGACCGTGTCGGCATTCGTGTTCAGCAGCTGGCCCGCGCCGTCGTGGTTGATGGCGCAAAGGACCGGCGTCAGGCCGTTGTCCAGCAGCAGCCGGAGGAACTCTGTGCGGACGCTCGCGGGAGAGACGTCGCCCACCCAGCCGAAATCGACCGTCCGGCCGTCGGACAGGGTGAGGGGCGGCCGCTTGGACGCCGTGATGACGGAGCCGTCGCAGCCGGACAGGCCGATGGCGTCGCACCCCGCGGCCTGCAGGAGGGAGACCACCCGCTTGTTGCACCAGCCGGCGTAGACCATCGTCACGACCTGCAGGGTGGCGTCGTCCGTCACCCGCCGGCCTTCATACTTGACCGGCTCGATGCCGAGGGCCTTCTGGAAACGGCCGGCGAGGGCGCCGCCGCCATGGACCAGGACCTTGGGCCCTTCCAGGGCCGCGAAATCCCGGCAGAAAGCCTCCAGCAGGGCGTCGTCGTCCAGGACCTGCCCGCCGCATTTCACCACCCGGATCATAGCGACTGGAGCAGCATCTTGAGGACGGTCTGGGCGGAGACCACGCGGTTCGCCGCCTCCGGAATCACCAGGGAGCGCGGGCTCTCGATGACCTCGTCCGAAACGATCATGTTGCGGCGCACCGGCAGGCAGTGCATGAAGAAGGCGTCGTTGGTGAGGGCCATCTTCTCCTTGGTCACGGTCCAGCCCATGTCATAGTTCACGACCTTGCCGTAGATGTCCTCCCGGTACGGGGCCCAGTTCTTCGCGTACACGAAATCCGCGCCCGCGAGGGCCTCGTCCTGGTCGTGCGTCACTTTCGCGTTGCCCACGAACTCGGGCGCCAGGTCGTAGCCTTCCGGATTGGCGATCACGAAGTCGTAGTCCGTCATCGACATGCCCTCGGCGAAGGAGTTCGGGACGGCCTGCGGCAGCGCCCGCGGATGCGGGGCCCAGGTCATCACCACCTTCGGACGGGGTTTCGTCTTGTACTCTTCGATGGTGATGATGTCCGCGAAGGTCTGCAGCGGATGCCGGATGGCGGCCTCCATGCTGAAGACCGGCTTGCCGGAATACTGGATGAACTGGTTCAGGATCACCTCGTTGTAGTCGTCGTCCCGGGATTCGAAGCGGGCGAAGGAGCGGACGCCGATCATGTCGCACATCGAGCCCATCACGGGAATCGCCTCCAGGATGTGCTCGCTCTTGTCCCCGTCCATCACCACGCCGCGGCCGGTCTCGAGCTTCCAGGCGCCCTGGTTCACGTCCAGGACGATGGGGTTCATCCCCAGGTTCAGGGCGGCCTTCTGGGTGCTCAGGCGCGTGCGCAGGCTGTTGTTGAAGAACACGAGGAGGACGGTCTTGTTATGGCCGAGCGCCTGGTCCGCGAAGGGGTTCGCCTTCACGTAGGCGGCCTCGGCGAGGGCGGCCTTCAGGTCGCCCAGCTGCTTCATGCTGGTAAAATGCTTCATTTCGTCAATGCTTTCCAGGCTTCCACGAACTGCCGGGCGCCCTCCTCGGGAAGGTTCAAGGCGGGAAGAAGCCGGATGACGTTCTCCCCGGAAGCGCCGGTGAAAATGTGTTTCTCATACAAGAGCCGGTCCCGGAGGCCCTTGAATTCGGGCTTGATCTCCAGGCCGATCATCAGGCCGCGGCCCCGGTATTCCTTCAGGGCGGGGTCGCCGACGAGCTGCGATTCGAACCAGGCGCCCAGCTTCTCCGCCTTCGCGACCAGGCCTTCCGCCTCGATGACTTCGAGGACGGCGATGGCCGCCGCGCAGGCGATGTGGTTGCCGCCGAAGGTCGTGCCCAGCAGGCCGTAGGAGGCCTGGATGGCCGGGTTGATGAGGACGGCGCCGATGGGGATGCCGCCGGCGAGGCCCTTGGCCATCGTGATGAGGTCCGCCTCCACGCCCGCATACTGGTGGGCGAAGAACCGGCCGGTCCGGCCGCAGCCGGACTGGATCTCGTCCAGCACGAGGAGCGTGCCGGTGCGGTCGCACAGGGCCCGGAGGTCCTGCAGGAACGCATCCGACGGGAGCTTGATGCCCGCGACGCCCTGGATGCCTTCGATGATGACGGCGGCATAAGCGTTCGTGGACAGTTCTTTCTCCGCGGCGGCGAGGTCCCCCAGGGGGACGAACGTCACCTTGTCCGTGCCGTTGAAGGGAGCGCGGATCTTGGGATTGTCCGTGACGCTCACGGCGCCGGCGGTGCGGCCGTGGAAGGCCCCGCCGAAGGCGAGGACCTTGGCGCGGCCGGTATGGAACGACGCCAGCTTCAGCGCGTTCTCGTTGGCCTCCGCCCCGCTGTTGCACAGGAACAGGTGGTAGGCGTCATAGCCGCTGATCTTGCCCAGTTTCTCAGCCAGGGCGTCCTGCAGGCCGTTCTGCACGGCGTTCGAGTAGAAGCCCAGCTTGCCGATCTGCTCCCGGATCGCCGCCACGTAATGCGGGTGGCAGTGCCCGATGCTGATCACGGCGTGGCCGCCGTACAGGTCCAGGTACTCCTGGCCCGCGGCGTCCCACAGCGTGGAACCCTGCCCGCGCACGGGCTCGATGTTCCACCGTTTGTATACGTTAAATAAGTCCATATCAGAATGCGGAAGCTTTCAGGCGGAGGCCGGCGTTTTCGGGGAGGGAGAACAGGAGGTTCATGTTCTGCACGGCCTGGCCGGAGGCGCCTTTGAGGAGATTGTCGATGACGGAGGTGACGACGAGCTGGCCGTCGTGCATCTCCAGGGAGATCAGGCACTTGTTCGTGTTGACCACCTGCTTGAGGTCCACGGAACCGGGGAGCACGTGCGTGAAGGCCGCATCGGCATAGAAATTCTTGTACAGGGCCGTCACTTCCTCCGGGGAGAGGGCGCAGGCGGTCTCGGCGACGGCGAAGATGCCGCGGGGGAAATCGCCCCGGACGGGGATGAAATGCAGGTTTTCCCCGACGCCCAGGTTGCGGCGGATCTCCGCCAGGTGCTGGTGCGTGAGGACTTTATAGGTCGACAGGTTGTTGTCCCGCCAGCTGAAATGCGTCGTGGGCGCGGGCTTGACGCCGGCGCCGGTGGAGCCGGTGACGGCCTGCACGTGCACGTCGCCCCCGAGGAGGCCGGCCTTCGCCAGCGGCAGGAGCGCCAGCTGGATGGCCGTCGCGAAGCAGCCCGGGTTGGCCACTTTTTCCGCCTCCAGGATCCGGTTCCGGTTGAGTTCCGGAAGGCCATAGACATAGCCGTCGGATTCGTCGCGGAAGTCCTGGGCCAGGTCCACGACCTTGAGTCCGGCGGGGCAGGGATGTTCCTCCCAGAAAGCGCGGCTCTTGCCATGGGCCTGACACAGGAAGAGGACATCGATCCCTTCCAGGTCGACGACGTCGGTAAAGACGAGGTCGGTGTCGCCCACGAGGCCGGGGTGGTGTTCCGCCACGGGCTTCCCCGCCTGGCTCTCGGAATGGATCCAGGCGATTTCGGCCGCCGGATGGTTCACCAGCAGCCGGACCAGTTCGCCGGCGGTATAGCCGGCGCCCCCGATGATACCCGCGCGGATCATGCTTCCTCCCCCGGATGGTGGATGGTCAGATGCTCCTTGGGGTCGTACAGGAGACCCGTGCACAGGCACATCCGGTACTCGCGGTCCTTCAGGATGCCGAAGTGGCGGCAGCCCTCGCAGCCCTTCCAGAACTCGGGATCGTCCGTGAGCTCGGAGAACGGGACGGGACGGAAGCCGAACTCGTAGTTCATCTTCATCACCGCCGCGCCGGTGGTGATGGAGAAGATCTTGGCGTCCGGGAAGAGTTTCCGGGACAGGATGAACGTCTGCTCCTTGATCTTCTTGGCGAGGCCCATCCCGCGGAACTTGTGCGCGACGATGAGGCCGGAGTTCGCGACGAAGCTCTTGCCGCCCCAGGACTCGATGTAGGAGAAGCCGGCGAATTCGCCGTCCTCGGTGAGGGCGATCACGGCCTTGCCCGCGCGTATTTTTTCATTGATGTATTCCGGGGACCGGTTCGCGATACCCGTTTTCCGCTCCAGGGAGGAGACGTAAATTTCTTGACAGATGGCCTCAGAATAGGCCGTGTGGCACTCTTGGGCCACCATAACTTGGAATTCCATAAACGCGATCGTTGTACTAACCGGGGACAAAATTAAAATTTTTTTTCATATTATGCAAATATTTCCAATAAAAATGCATACCTTTGCAGAAAACAGGATAGATATCCACGAAATATGCAGAACAACACCAAAATCCGACAGCAGGCCATCCTGGAAATCATCCAGGCCGGACCCGTGTTCAGCCAGGATGAGCTGGCCACCCGCCTGAAGGAAGCCGGCATCGCCTCCACCCAGGCCACCCTGTCCCGCGACTTGAAAGCCCTCCGGATCTCCAAGGTTCCCGGCGAAGGCTATGTCGTGCCGGCCCGCGGCCGGAACCTCTCCGTCGACTTCACTTCCGGCATCCTCCGGATCCAGTTTTCCGCAAACCTCGGCGTGATCCGCACCCGGCCGGGCCTGGCGAACGCCGTCGCCGTCCTCATCGACAACCATATGGTGGGCCCGGTCCTCGGGACCATCGCCGGGGACGACACCATCCTCCTGATCCTCCGGGAAGGATCCACCCCCGAAGGCGTGCTCGAAGCCCTCACTCCCCTTTTCCCCGAAATCCATAACCGTTACATAGCATGAAAATCGTCGTCGCTTACAGCGGAGGCCTGGACACCTCCTATACCGTGATGTATCTGGCCAATCAGGGCCATGAAGTCTACGCCGCGTGCGCGGACACCGGCGGGTTCTCCCCCGCCCAGCTCAAGAAGAACGAAGAGAACGCCTACAAGCTGGGCGCGAAGGCCTACGCCACCCTGGACGTCAAGGATGAATATTATGAGAAGAGCCTGAAATACATGGTGTACGGCAACGTCCTCCGGGGCGGCACCTACCCCATCTCCGTCTCCTCGGAACGCATCTTCCAGGCCATCGCCATCGCCCGTTACGCGAAGGAAGTCGGGGCCGACGCGATCGCCCACGGCTCCACCGGCGCCGGCAACGACCAGGTCCGGTTCGACATGACCTTCCAGGTGATGTGCCCCGAGATGCAGATCATCACCCTCACCCGCGACCGGGCCCTCAGCCGCCAGGAAGAGGTGGACTACCTCAACGGCCACGGCTTCCCGGCCGATTTCGCCAAGCTCAAGTACTCCTACAACGTGGGCCTCTGGGGCACGTCCATCTGCGGCGGCGAACTGCTGGATTCCGCGCAGGGCCTCCCCGAATCGGCCTACCTGAAGCCGGTCACCAAGTCCGGCGAGAAGACGGTGAAGCTCGGGTTCGAGAAGGGCCAGCTCGTCGCCGTGGACGGGAAGGCCTTCGACTCCCCCGTCGCCGCCATCCAGGCCCTGGAAGCCTCCGTCGAGGGCTACGGCCTCGGCCGGGACATCCACGTCGGAGACACCATCATCGGCATCAAGGGCCGGGTGGGCTTCGAGGCCGCCGCGCCGATGCTCATCATCGCCGCCCACAAGTACCTGGAGAAATACACCCTGTCCAAGTGGCAGCAGTACTGGAAGGACCAGGTGGGCACCTGGTACGGGATGTTCCTCCACGAGAGCCAGTACCTGGAGCCGGTGATGCGCGACATCGAGGCGATGCTCGAGTCCAGCCAGCGCTACGTGACCGGCACCGTGATCGTGAACTACGGGCCCAAGCAGTTCGAGACCGTGGGCGTCGAGAGCGTCAACGACCTCGTGAAGACCAAGTTCGGCGAGTACGGCGAGATGCAGAAGGGATGGACCGCGGAAGACGCGAAGGGCTTCATCAAGGTCCTGTCCACCCCGCTGCGGGTGTACTACAACCGGCACGAGGACGAGCTGTTATGACGGACCTTCTCCGGCAGATGATCGCCATCCCCTCGCTCAGCGGGGACGAGAAGGCGGTCGCCGACTTCCTCCAGGCGCGGCTCGCCGCCGAGGGGTTCGCCCCGCACCGCTGCGGCAACAACCTCTGGTGCGCCGCCGGCCAGGGACCGGTCGTCCTCATCGACGCGCACATCGACACGGTGAAGCCCGTCGCCGGGTGGACCCGGGACCCGTTCGCGCCCGCCGTCGAGGACGGCCGGCTGTACGGGCTCGGGAGCAACGACGACGGCGCCTCGGTCGTCGCGCTCATCGAGGCGTTCAAGCGCCTCACCGCCAAGCCGCAGCCCTACACGCTGGTCCTCTCGCTTTCCGCGGAGGAGGAGTCCAGCGGCCGCAACGGCCTCGAGATCTCCCTGCAGGAGATCGAGGCGGCCTGCGGCCCCATCGCCTGCGGCGTGTTCGGCGAACCGACCTCGCTGGAGATGGTCGTGGCGGAAAAGGGACTGATGGTGCTGGACTGCGCCGTGAAAGGCGTCGCCGGACACGCGGCGCGGAACACAGGCGTCAATGCCATCTATAAGGCCCTTCCGGCCATCGAATGGTTCCGGAACAAGCAGTTCGAGAAGGTCTCCGACCTCCTGGGCCCGGTCAAGATGACGGTGACGCAGATCAACGCCGGCACGCAGCACAACGTGATTCCCGACCTGTGCACCTTCGTCGTGGACATCCGTTCCAATGGGCTGTATACCAACGAGGAACTCCTGGAACTGATCCAGGCGGAAGCCCCTTGCGAGGTGAAGGCGCGCTCCACGCGGCTGCACGGCTCATCCATCGCGAAGGACCACCCGCTGGTGCGGCGGGGGCTCGTCCTCGGCCTCCCGGCCGTCGGCTCGCCCACCCTCTCCAACCAGGCTCTCTGCCGCTTCCCCTCCGTCAAGCTCGGCCCCGGCGACTCCCCCCGCTCCCACACGGCGAACGAGTACGTGATGGTCGACGACATCGCCAAGGCGGTGGATATTTATGTGAAATTGTTAGATGGTCTCTCCTTGTCATTCTGAGGAGGTCGGAGACCGACGT
>JAEEGH010024391.1_pt1 | contig 12208 bp, 9 predicted proteins | sample 9134181 | NCBI WGS metagenome assembly JAEEGH01 (sample SAMN16246544, study PRJNA631951) | gut metagenome | biome: gut microbiome; feature: rumen; material: DP-attached | host: Bos | place: Iran: Karaj | collected 2018-10
GGCGGTGCGATGCAGCGCGAGGTTCGTTTCCGGCCCGGGAGTGCAGGCCAGGAGGACGAAGGAAAGAAGGGCGAGTGGCAGAAGGGTTTTCATAATACAAAAATACACTTTCTGCTGAAATAATCCCTGATTCGGAATTTTTTCGGGGACTTGTCGGATTTATGTGTATTAAAGAGTTGTAAGGTATTATCGTTATGAAAAGACAGTACATTCAGCCCAAGGCCGATGCTTCCTGGTTCAGCCTTGATCAAATAATCGCAGCAAGCGCCGATTGCGTCTCCCCCAGCCTGGAGGAAGACGACTACATTACTTATTAGAAAACAAACACCAAGTATAATGAAAGAAACTTATTCAACCCCCTTGATGACGGCAATCCAGGTCTCAATGACCGGATTCATCGCCCAGAGCGCAACCTCATCCGCTCCTTCTATCACTGAGGACACCGACGCCGGTTTCCTGGATTTTTAATCAGAAAAAACACACCATTATGAAGAGTATCAAGTATATTTTGACATCTGCAGCTCTCCTTGCCGCTTTCTGCGCTTGCAATAAGGAGATAGAAGTGGAACCCACCGACAGCATCCAGACCGGTGAGAAGCAGATCATCACCGCCACTGTCAACGTCGGCACCAAAGTCACCTATTCCGAGAATACTCCCGGCGGCGGCAGCGGCATCAGCTCTGTCTGGGCCGCAGGCGACAAATTCTACGCAATCCAGGACGGCACCACCGTCGTTACCTTCAACATCGTGGACGGAGTGGGCAACACCACCGCTACCTTTGCGGCCGAAACAGAAGGTGCAACCGCATCGACAACTTGGAAAGCAGTCCTCGGCGGGCATGCGTCCGTGCACGGAACCGAAATCCACTGCGGCTACACCGACCAGGGCGGATTCGTCACCTCGCTCAACAACTACAACTACGTAGTTGCCGACGGCACCGGCCTGACTCCGAGCTTCGACTTCGAGAACGGGCAGAAGCTTACATACCTCATGCGTATCAAGCTTCCTGCTGGCATCAAATGCATCGAGTACACCTGTCCGTCGTGGTTCAAAGTAACAGGTGATGAGGTTGCGTCTCTTAATGCAATCGGAGACAACGACCCGTATTCCGGTATTCCCACCAGAACCATCACTCTGGCGTCAGCATCTTCGGCCGGCGACCTTCTCTATCTTGCCGTTCCTGCCGTCAATCATTTCATGAATTACATACTCTATGATAACAAGCAGTATAAAAACCGTCAGACAGGTGTAATTTTGACTCTACTGAACGATGACTCCGATAATGCGACGCTTTCCAACGGAACTGTGCTCGGCCTTAGCGAAGCTCACGATCTCAGCGCAAAAGGCGGACAAATCGGCACATTCGATCTGAGTGCGATGCCGCTTATCAAGCGTCCCAAGCCTTCTGATGCCATTACTTTCACCGCGTCGAATATGTCAACATCCAATTACAAGGGACAACTTACTCAACAAGCAAGTACTGTCGAGACACATTGGGCTCCATTCAATGTTGGCGCAGAGCAGCCGTACGAGTTTGGTGATTATTATTCCTTTGGCGGTATCTCCACCCAAAGTGCTTATACATTTACGAATCATTGGCCCTTGAGGCTTAATGCCAACGGCAACAATGTTTACTGTATTATTGCAAAAGAGGTTACAGGTACAGGCATTAAATATTGCACGATAGCCGAATCCCGCTACGATGTTGCCAGAGTTAAATGGGGAAAGGCCTGGAGAATGGCGCATATCCTTGAATTCAAAGTGTTTGAAAATTATAGTTATGGAGTCGAAACTGTTTCCGGCAACAAAATTTTTAAAGTTACCAATGGCAGTAGTCAGACTTTATATATGCCTTTAACTGGCTATATCGACGACACAACACTTAAGCATTATAGCTCCACTAGTGATATCTGCTCCTGGACTGCGGACCAGATTGCGGTTTCCAAGGATAATGCTACATATAAAAGAGGTTATTATTTTCTTTCAGAAAATGATGCTCCCAGTTTTGACTCTTATGACGGTGGACGTGCTTATGGCCAGACTGTCCGAGCCGTCCTCTCTTCTTCCGTAATGGAATAATAATCAATTATATATTACCTTTCCGCCCCGCAGCCCCTCCGGCTCCAGGGCGGTTTTATTTACCTCAAAAATGCCGATCAGGTTTGGTAATCCGGGGGAAGAAGTGTATCTTTACTCAGATAATTTGTATTCAAAATATGAAAAAGCTTTTATTTACTGCTTTAGCGGCAATGCTGGCTTTGTCCGGAAGCATTTCTGCCCAGATTGTCGTGTCGCCCGAGGCTACTGTCGGTCCCATCAAAAGGATGAACGCCGTCAACAACGGCCCGCGAATCAACAACGCCGAACAGGTCTATACCGGCACCACCGGCTATTTCCGGGCAGCCAATGTGGGTTATTCCCGCAACCACGACGCTACGGGCTACGGAGCATATGGAGAGCATGTTGTGGATATCTCTATCATCTTCCCGGATTTCTCCAAGAATCCCGACAAGCCGGAGTCATACGACTTTACGCTCACGGATAGGTATGTCAAGAGCATTCAGGATGCAGGTGTCGAAGTATTCTACCGCCTTGGCCAGAGCATTGAGAACCAACCGCTCAAGAAGTATAATATCTATCCACCCAGGGACAATAAGAAGTGGGCGCAGGTTTGCGAGCACATCATCCGTCACTATAACGAGGGCTGGGCTGACGGCTTCCACTTTAACATCCAGTATTGGGAAATCTGGAATGAGCCCAATCTGGAATGGGACAACGACAAGTGGAAGGTTGACCCGCGCTGCTGGGCCGGTTCTCCGGAGCAGTTCTACGATTTCTTCGAGGTTGCCGTGAAGCACCTTAAGAGCTGCTTCCCGAATCTTAGAATCGGCGGCCCCGCCATGTCCGGCACAGATCCGGGCGGCAGGACCGTACCGGTATGGTACGAACGGCTTCTTTCCGAGATGAAACGCAGGAATGTCCCCCTGGACTTCTTTGCGTGGCACATTTACGAGAATGATCCTACAGTTTATGTGGATTATTCATACCAGGTACGCGCGCTCCTGGACAAGTACGGCTACACCAACGCTGAGTCCTTCCTCAACGAATGGAACTACATCAAGAGCTGGACGGACGACTATCCTTATTCCGTACGCGCGATGTCTTCTCCCAAGGCCGGCGCCTTTGTGTGCGCTTCAATGCAGGAAGGCCAAAACTGCCCCACAGACATGATGATGTACTATGTATGGACCCCCGGAAGCAAGTTCAACGGCCTGTTCGACCAACTGAGCGATACCCCAATCTGGCCTTATTGGGCGTTATATTCCTGGGGTAAACTGAAGACTCTTGGCACTCAGGTAAAGGCTACCAGCGATATTCCCGATGTGCGAGTAACCGCTGCACGCGACGATGCGGGCCACCTTGGTATCCTCGTAAGCCGTTACACAATGGACAACAACATCACCGCAGTTAAAGATGTGACTGTTCGTCTTGCCGGCGGCGCAAAATTCGACTCCAGTGTACGATGCCACATCACCGATGAATTCAGTATGTACACCGAATACCCCGTAGCTCTCCGCCCCGACGGCACCCTGGTGCTCTCGATGCAACCTGATTCGTTTGTGTTTATTGAGTATTAATCCCTCTTTTGGCTCTTTGACATACTGTTCACCGCTTGAAAGGGAACTTTTTGTTTTTTTTTCATTGGTTAAACAATTGTTTTATGTAATTTTGCAATGCTATGGGCAAATTGGCCATAATATTGTATTTCATCTTGTCTGTTTTTCCTGCTGATGCTACTGAAAACAGAAGACACATCCATGTGGTGCGAAAAGGCAGCAAAAAGTCTCACCGCGGAAATACTGTGGCAAAGATTTGGATAGAGGAGAATGGACTGAAGAAAATTGATGTTGCATGGTCTGAACTGTCATCAGACGAATTGGCAGTAATCGTTGGCATCATTGATAAAAATTGGGATGTGTTCAATAAGATGATAGATGATGTTTTTGCTGGGAAAAAAGTTACTATTAGGAGGTTTTAACCAATTAATATTATGTGCAAGTATAAGGATACTAATATTGGAATAAAAAAAATTGATTTCGGAGTCAAGCGTGGCTATATGGCTTTTTACCTTACTGACAGCCGTATAGTAATCGTTCCTGTATCCATGTTTCCGGAAGTCAAAAGATTGACCAGAGCGCAGAGGAAAGATTATATGATTATGGACGATCAATATTTTTCGTTCGATGCCATAAGCAAGATTTATTCTGTTAAAGATGTTTTGAGTTGTTAAAGACTTCAAATTTGACTGACTTTTCGGGTCCATTGTTTCCTTGTAAGAAATGATGGACCTTTTTGGATGATTGTTATGAAAAAAGCTCTTGCAGTTTGTTTGTTAATGCTGGTCGTTGCCGCGGTGGCATCGGCCCAGATAAGTGTGTCCAGGAGTTTGGAGGTGACGGGGGAGATGATGGAGGCCAAGGCGGTGTATCTGAGGGCGGAGGATGTGGATACTTTCTGCGATGTGAGCATTAACGGGCATTTTGTGGGGGCTACAAGCAACAGGTTCCGGAGGTGGGAATGGGATGTGAAGCCTTTCCTAAAAGAGGGGGAGAATGTGCTGACGGGCGTGTTTCAGGATGCGGAGGCTATATCCGAGAAACTGAATGACGAACTGGCATATCCCATTCCGATGAGCGGGATTGGGTTTGTGCCGCACCTCAATCTTATACGCAAGCCCATTTTTCAGGGAGGATGGGACTGGGGCCCGAAGTGTATGTACACCGGGTTTGCCGGCCCCGTGGAACTAATTCCCGTAAACGTTGCGCGGGTGGATTATCTGCGCTGCACCCAGAAGCATTCCCGTTGCGGGAAATGCACTGTTACGCTTGTTGCGGAGCTGTTTTCGCCGGAAGGAGGCTCTGCCGATGTGGAATTCCGCTGCGGAGAAGAGATAAAAACGCGCACGGTTTCGCTGAAGCCGGGAGCTAATACCATTACCCAGGAATTCGTTATCCGCAAGCCTAAGCTCTGGTGGCCGGCGGGGATGGGTGAGCAGCCCCTCTACTGCGTGAGCGTGAATGCCGATGGCCAGAGGTTGGAGAAAAAGATCGGCCTACGAAAGATTGAGGTGGGGGAGAATCTGGCATTTAAAGTGAACGGGAAGCGGGTTTTCGCGAAAGGCGCGAACTGGATTCCCTGCGATACGGAGGAGGAGAAGCAGACGCCACAGAGGTATCTGGACCTTCTTACATCGGCCCGGGATGCCAACATGAATATGATAAGGCTGTGGGGCGGAGGAAAGTTCGAGAAGGATTGTTTCTACGAGATTTGCGACTCACTGGGCCTTCTAATATGGCACGACTTTATGTTCGCCTGCGCGATGTATCCTGCCACGGAGGAATTCCTTGGCGAGGTGAGCGCGGAAATAACGCATCAGATAAAGAGGCTTCAGAGCCATCCGTCTATCGCACTCTGGTGCGGCGACAATGAGGGCATCGACAATTACAACAAGCGGATTTGGAAGCAGAATCCGGAGCTTTATCGCGCCGAATATGAGGCGTTGGTATCCCTTAGGGGCAATCTGGTGGCCGATTTGGACCCGGAGCGCCTGTATTGGCCCACATCGCCTTGCGGCGGCCCCGGGGACCTTGACACCAATGGCTGGAACGACGATTCCAAGGGCGATATGCACCTTTGGGCGGTGTCGAAATACGCAAGGCCGCTGGAGGAGTATTATAAGTATCGGCCCAAATTCATGTCCGAATTCGGCCACTCCTGCTTCTCGGGGCTGCTTGGGTCGATGGAAGAGCAGAAGGAGCGTATGAGGGAGAGCGGAGGCTATGAGAATATGCTGCAGAGGATTAACAATCTGTTTAATCCTGGCCCCGGGGCCGATTTGGTGTACCTCTCGCAACTCGAGCAGGCCATCGGCCTTTCGGTGGCCGCGTCGTATTGGCGTTCGCTGCCGGAGTGCAACGGCGTTCTGGTGTGGCAGCTGAATGATATCTGGGCGGGGCCGTCATGGTCCACTCTTGAGTACGACGGCAGCTGGAAGCCGGCGCACTATCACTTGAAACGAGTTTTTGCCGATGATGCTCCCGTCGTGTCCATCCCTGATTTGAAGTATGTTCCCGATGCAAATGTATTGGCAAAGGTGTTTGAACGAGACGGAGAGTGGGTTGTGTCCTTGACAACGGACAAGCCTGCGTATTATGTGTGGCTTTCTGCGCCGGGGGTGAGGTTTAGCGATAATAGCTTTAATTTGGAGGCAGGGGAGACGAAAGAAGTAGTCGTGGAGATCTCTCCGCGCGCTTCGCTTGGTCGAGATGACATAAGCATTATGCATCTTGCCCTGGCTACGTCGCCGCGCCGGGATGTGCTGCTGCGGGATTGGGAATTCCGCAAGGAGGGCGAGGAGTGGGAGAGCGTGCGTGTGCCGCACGACTGGGCCATTACCGGGCCGTTTGAGGAGAACAGCGAGCTGTGGAATGGCACGGATGGTTGGGTGAACAATCCTGGAAGGACGGGAGCGCTCCCGTGGGTGGGCGTTGGCTGGTATCGCACCACATTCTCTGTTCCCGAAGGAAAGAAGGCAACGCTCCTTTTTGACGGAGCAATGAGCAACGCAACGGTTTATGTAAACGGGAAGGAGTTGTATTCCTGGCCCAATGGCTACAGTGCTGTACCGGTGGACGTGAGCGAAGCGGTTGTTCCCGGTGCGGAAAACACTCTCGAGGTGCGCCTTGAGAATCTTCCGGCAAGTTCCCGCTGGTATCCCGGTGCCGGTTTGTACCGAAACGTACATTTAATTACAACGGATCCGGTTCATATCCCGGTGTGGGGCACGTATATCACCACTCCGGAAGTGTCGGAGAAGAAAGCCACAGTACATATTGAAACCACCGTGGAAGGAGGCGAGGGGAAGGAGATTGTGATTCGAAATGACATTTATGACAATGATGGTGTATTTGTCATTTCGAGCGAAGGCAAAGCCGGAGTCGAGAAAACCGTAATAATAAACAATCCTTATCTCTGGAGTCCGGAAACGCCGAATCTTTACAAGGCCGTAACGAGCGTTTATGCCGACGGAAAACTTGTGGATGAATACGTAACCACCTTCGGAATCCGAAAGGCGGAATTCATCAACGGAAAGGGCTTCTTCCTGAACGGTAAGCCCATGAAGTTCAATGGCGTGTGCCTGCATCACGACCTGGGCCCTCTTGGAGCCGCCGTGAGCGTTCCGGCATTAAAACACCAGCTGGAAATGCTCAAGGATATGGGCTGCAACGCCATTCGCACCTCCCACAATCAGCCAGCGCCGGAACTGGTGCAGCTGTGCGACGAGATGGGCTTTATGATGATGGTGGAGGCTTTCGACGAATGGAAGGGCGCCAAGAGCGCAAACGGATACCACATTTATTTCGACCAGTGGGCCGAAAAAGACCTCACCGGCATGATTCACGCCTTCCGCAACAACCCGAGCGTGATAATGTGGAGCACCGGCAACGAAGTGTGCCGCGTTAAGGAAGACCCGCAGGAAGGCCTTGCAGAAGCAAAGTTCCTCACGGAAATCTGCCACAGGGAAGACCCCACGCGTCCAGTAACGGTGGGAATGCATATGTGGCAACGTTTCCTCGAAAAGGAGTGGGTGGATGCATTCGACGTCATCGGCATAAATTATCATCCACGGAAGTTTATCGAGCTGAGGGAAACAGTTGGCGACAGGCTCATTCTTGGCGCCGAAAGCGGCTCTACGCTCAGTTCCAGAGGCGTTTATCATTTGCCTGCCGTAAAGCAGCTCGATATGGCGTTGAGCCCGGACCAGCAGTGTTCTTCCTTCGACCTGGAAGCCGTAAGTTGGGGCAACACGCCGGACAGTGACATCTCAATGCACGAGGATTATCCCTGGGCAATCGGCCAGTTCGTATGGACAGGATTCGATTATCTTGGTGAACCTACGCCTTATGAAGCGCACTCCTATCCAAACCACAGTTCGATGTTCGGAATCGTGGATTTGGCATCGATACCAAAAGACAGATACTGGCTGTTCAGGAGCGTCTGGAATAAAAACGGGCACACTCTGCATATCCTGCCCCATTGGAATTGGTCCGATGGGCAGGATGTGCCCGTGTTCGTTTACACCGACGCCCCGTCGGCCGAACTTTTCCTCAACGGAAAGGGCCTTGGAGTGCAGTCAAAGGCCGTTCCCCGGCATAAGACCCTGGGCGATAGGGAAGAGAACGTGGAGGCCCGGTATAGGCTTGCATGGACGGTTCCTTTCGAGCCCGGAGAGCTTATGGCAGTGTCTTTGGACGAAGGCGGCAATCCCATCGACACGGCTTACGTTCGCACGGCCGGGGAACCCGCCGGGATCCGTCTGGAATACGACGGACGCCGCCTCAAGGCCGATGGGGAAGACCTTGCTTATGTAACCGTGAGCATTGTAGACAAGGACGGCAATCTCTGCCCCCTGGCCGATTCCCCGGTTACCTTCGATGTCTCCGGCCCCGGCACCTTCCGCGCCTGCGCGAACGGCGATCCCACCTCACTGGAGCCCTTCCAGGGTCCCACGATGCACGCCTTTAACGGCAAACTCACCGCCATCGTTCAGTCTTCGTCAGATGAGGCAGGCAAAATCTACCTCCACGCCACATCCCCTGGCTTAAACGACACCACCCTTATAATTCGTACACGCTTTTAACAATGAAAAAGATTCTCCCGCTCCTACTCATCCTTGTACTATTCGGATGTGATAAAAAGAAACAGCAGGGTAATGTGCAGACGCATACCTATGACGCAATTTTCATCGGGGATTCAATTACGGCCAACTGGGTAAAGGAATCCAAAGGTCACCCGGAGTTCTTCAAAGAGAATAATTTTCTCGGCCTTGGCTTCTCCGGAAAGACATCGGCCTATCTGAAAACCGTTTTCAACGTGGGCGTTACGTCGAAACACCCCAAGTATGCGGTTATCCTTTGCGGAACGAATGACATAGCTCAAAACGACGGGGTATATGTTCCCAACGAGGATATTCGTGACAACATTGCCTGGATGGCATCGGAAGCTGCCGGAAGCGGCATCAAGGTGGTCCTATGCTCCGTCCTTCCCAGCACGCATTTCTACTGGGCCACTTCCATCCATCCGGAGGACGCAATCATTGAGCTGAACGTCCTTATCAAGGCCCTTGCCACCGAAAAAGGCTATGAGTACGTAGATTATTACTCGGCCCTCGTGGATTCAAACAAAGGCCTGCCCTCAAAATACTCCTCCGACGGCTGCCATCCCAACCAGGACGGCTACACCGTTATGGAAAACCTTATTCTGCCGATACTGAAAAAATAAAATTTACCCTTTCTGAAAAGATTTGCAGAGGTCGGATGGATTGGTTAACTTTGTTAGCTAGACTCTATCCGAGCACGCTTTTAATTATGAAAAACAGATTACTTCCCGCAGTCATTGCATTATTGTTTGCAACGGTTTCAGTGCAGGCGAAGGTTAGCCTTCCTTCTTTTTTCAGCGACAACATGGTTCTCCAGCAGCAGGCCGATGTGGCGGTTTGGGGAACCACCGACAAAGGCTCCGTTAAAGTGAAGATTTGCCCTTCCTGGACCAGGCATAAGTACAGTGTGAAGGCCGATGAGGACGGCAAATGGTTCATCCGCATCCCCACCCCCAAGGCCGGAGGCCCCTACAGCATTACATTCAATGACGGAGAGAAGACCGTGATCCGGAATGTCCTGCTCGGCGAAGTGTGGTTCTGCAGCGGCCAGTCCAATATGGAAATGCCGATGAAGGGCTTCCGCAGTCAGCCCGTGCAAGGTGCAACTGAAATCATTATATCGGCAAAGGCATCTACGCCCATCAGGATGTGTACAATTGAGAGATGTGCTGCAAGAGAGCCTCTGGATACCTGCCAAGGCTCCTGGAATGAGAATACCCCTGTAGCCGTTGCGAATACCAGCGCGGTGGCATATTTTTTCGCAATGCGTGTACAGCAGGTCCTTGAGGTCCCCGTGGGGCTCCTTATCACGGACTGGGGCGGAACGCCCATTGAGACCTGGATAAACAGGGAAACCTTTGAAAAAGACTTCGCTGGCGAGTTCGACCTTTCCGCTCTTGATGGCGATTTCCTTCCGGAAAGACCAGAGAAACTGCCCTGCACGTTGTTTAACGGCCAGGTTGCCCCTCTGATTCCATTTACATTCAAGGGTATGCTCTGGTATCAGGGCGAATCGAACAGATCGCGTCCGGACCAGTATGTGAGGCTGCAACCGGCCTATGTGCAGATGATGCGCACACTGTTCCAGAACCCGGATGCCCCATTCTATTTCGTTCAGATTGCCCCTTGGCGGTCTAAGCATCCTGAAAACATCACCAGTGGTATTTTTAATGAGGCGCAGGAGAAGACGCTGGCCCTTATTCCAAACAGCGGTATGGCCGCTACGGTGGATATCGGCGAATACGGCACCATCCATCCCTGCCGGAAAAAGGAGGTGGGAGACCGTCTTGCGCTTCTGGCCCTAACCAAGACCTACGGCATCAATGGCACGGTTGACGGAAGTTCGACCTACAGTGAAACAGTTGGAATAGATGCCGAAAGCCCGTCCTTCAAGGAAGCCGTTTTCGAGGATGGCAAGGCAATCGTGACCATGAATGTGGGCAAGATGGGGCTTTCTCCCATGGGGCAGGAACTTGAAGGCTTTGAACTCTCGGGTGAAGACGGAATCTTCTATCCGGCTACCGGAGTGGTCGAGGACAGATATAAGGTTATAGTAACCTCTCCTGATGTACCTAATCCGGTAGCGGTGCGTTACTGCTTCCACAACTGGACCCGCGGCACGCTGTTCAACTGTTTCGGCATCCCGGCTCTTCCATTCCGTTCTGACAGATAATTAAAAAAAGCGATACCTATGAAACTCATCGGAAAATACTCTTTTGGGGTGGGTGACCGTTTTGCCCACGAGGGAATCAATCAGCTGAAGGCCCTTATCAAGGCGGAAGAAGTGACCGGGCTGCATTTCGAGCCGGTGTGGAACAAGTCGAACCGCGAACATCAGATTGTGGGAACGGAGCCTGGAGCGGTGCGGGAGGAGGCCGATGCCGCCGTGAAGGCGCTCGGCTACAAGGGCCAGTACTTCGTGGATGCCGACCATATCAATCTGTCCAATGTGGATAAGTTCATCGATGCGTCGGATTTCTTCACCATCGACGTGGCGGATTATATCGGTAAGTCCGGTTCCCTGGAGGAGCGTTTCCTGCCGGCCGTGAAAGAGGCTGGGCGTATATATCGGCACATAGAGGAAAAGAAGGGCAAGGGCAATTTCGTTACGGAAGTCTCGATGGACGAGGTGGATGTGGCCCAGTCGCCCCAGGAGTTGAAGTTTATCCTTCGCGAGATTGCGCGCGAGGGCATTCCGGTGCAGACGATTGCGCCGAAGTTCACCGGGCGTTTCAATAAGGGCGTGGATTACCGCGGAGATTTGGCGCAGTTCGAGAAGGAGTTCGAGCAGGATCTGCTGGTTATCGAGGAGGCTGTTAACGAGTACGGCCTTCCGAAGAATCTGAAACTTAGCATTCACTCCGGATCGGACAAGTTCTCCATCTATCCCATCATGGGAAAGCTTATCCGCAAGTACGACAAAGGTATTCACATCAAAACAGCCGGTACAACCTGGCTTGAAGAAATCATCGGCCTGGCTATGGCAGGAGGAGAGGCGCTCAAGCTTGCCAAGGAGATTTATGCCAAGGCGTATAGCCGTATAGACGAGCTTGCAGGCCCTTATGCAACGGTGATCGACATCGACCTCAAGGCCCTGCCTTCCCCGAAGGAGGTGGAATCATGGAGTGCAGAAAAGTACGCGAGAACTCTACGCCACAATCAGGCGGATCCTCTTTTCAACCAGTCTTTCCGCCAGCTCATCCACATCGCATACAAGGTGGCTGCGGAACTCGGAGACGAGTATTATCCGGCACTGGAGAAGTACACGGATGTGATTGGAGTTGAGGTTATGGCCAATCTCTGCGACAGGCATATAGCCCTTCTGAAAAAGTAAGATAAACGATTACTTAATTCCGTACTTGCGGAGAATCCGGACGATGCGTTTCCGGATAGATTTTGCCCAGAGCTCGTAGCTGTAGTCGTCGGGATGCACGCCGTCTACCTGGTGGTTGTGGCCGGGGGTGGAGGCATCGGACTTCACATAATAC
>JAEEGH010024394.1_pt1 | contig 12206 bp, 19 predicted proteins | sample 9134181 | NCBI WGS metagenome assembly JAEEGH01 (sample SAMN16246544, study PRJNA631951) | gut metagenome | biome: gut microbiome; feature: rumen; material: DP-attached | host: Bos | place: Iran: Karaj | collected 2018-10
GGCACAACTCTTGTATTTCGGCTCTTCCACGGTTCTCTTTCATATTGCCGAAACTTCTCCGGATACTCCCCAAAAGAAAGGATCTACTCCTCAATCCGGTCAAGCTGGTCAGCTGCATTCTCCGGAGAAAGAAGATCAAAAGCTATATACTCAAAGATACCACGAAGATCATTCTCTGCCTGCTCCGTAAGGGTAACATCATATTTCATACATTATAATCCCTTCGGATATCCGCAAAAACCTGAGCTGCAGGTTTTGTACGACCTGCCTGCATATCCGCATACCCTTTCTCAAGTTCTACGTCCAGAGCTTCTGCACTCATTTTCGAAACATCAACAGGTCTCGCTGTAGGGATCTTAACTTCAAACGGAAGTCCCCTATTCAGGATGATCTGCTTATAAAACATATTGATAGCATTAGATGCCGGAATTCCCAGAGTAGCAAGGATGGCTTCAGCCTGTTTTTTAACATCCGGCTCAATTCTTGCATAAAGATTTGCCGATTTAGCTGCCATATCATCACGCCCCTTTCTTTTACTCATATTATAAGTCGTTGTGCGGACGAAAGCAATACATTTTTAGATCAGCGCCCTGATCTGTTTCAAAAGGATATCTTTTACCGTAGGATCTTTCACATTCTGCAATGAACACCTCCTTTTCACGATGATGTTATGATATCAATACGGCCATCCCCTATACCTGCTATGATAAGCACTATATTCATCTCCGTAGCTCCCATCCGACAAAGTAATCACTTTTTCTTGTAGCCCTTATAACATAGCCCTGCAAAGACAGCGCATAAAGCAGCTCCCGTAAGCATCCAGGCATATCTTTTTTTATCCTCGGTTTTCGCCATGCCTGCTATTGATATCGGTATTCCCAGAGCACCTCCTATGGTCAGTGCCCCAAATCCACGGATAACTCTCTTTTTCGGGAGGACACGCCCGAGTTTCTGAATTCTTTCACAGATAAGCTCAATTACTCCTACTATCATGAGAATGCCGGTGATAGCGGATATTACCGAGAATCCATCAACTCTCTTCTTCAGGTTCTTTATGGTGCAAACGATCCAAATTATCCACCCGATATTACCCGGAATATCATATGACCACCAACGCGCATCCGATATCCGCATTTCATATTCGTCATTCATTTTAATATCTCCTTTACCCTCAACTACTCATTCCACCGGGGAAATCGGAAAATGCATCTCTATTATTTCTGCTTCTTCCAATATGTCCACACCGTTATATACATAAGACCCTCTCCCAGACTCTCACAGGCTCCCCATGCGCCTTCCACAACAGTTCCCTTAAAGACTACTGCCCATAAAATTCCTAAAGCGATCGCACCTATCGGACTGACCAGTATAAACCATCTTGAAAGACCGCTTTTTTTGCTGAGGATCATATACCCGAGAACGATAAACTGTACATACAGTGCAATGATAATGACCAGATCAACCGGCGTGATCCATGTTGCTATTGTCTGGCATGACTTTTCTGCCATTTCCGCAGTACCGCCGCTTGACAATATCGCTTTGTAAGTCAGAGGCATCAGGCTTCCGAGATTGAAATGCGCAAATGCAGTACCTCCTACTCCGGCAGCACCGATAAGCAGGAAATGCTGCATTCTTTTTCCGCAGACCTTCTTTGTCATTTGATAAAGGCTTTGGAATCCGAAGAACATCAAAGCCATCCCCATAAATCCAAAAAATGCTGATATCGTAAATCTCCATACAGGCATCTCGGCAAATACAGGATCAATATCGATATGAGCGTCCCTGCCCGGATAAATATATAGCAGACAGTCGCCGATCATGAACAAAACGGCTCCTGCAAAACCTGTTATAGCATTTTTCTTTTGTTTATTATTCATCGCATATCACGCTTTATCCTGAACCTTATCCTAAACTTGAAATCCGGCAATCATCAAAAGAATAGAGAACATCATAAATCCAGCTCCTAACGCACCTATTATTCTCACATTACATTTCTTTAATATCAGCAATACCAATGTAGAAGGCACAGGGTTAAGCAGAAGACATATCTTCGGTACCGCTAACGCCCCGTTAATAATTGCACTCACCACAATTACCGTGCTGCCGAGCCATAAAGTCGCAAAGCCTATCATCATGGGAACCTTGGAGACCATATCCAAAGCAGAAAAAGTCTCTTCCACCTCTTTATCATCAAGTTTTTTATACAGCCGCCTGTACAGGAGCGGCTTCATGCAGTAAACAACATGACAAAGGAGTCCTGTATAACAACCGATGAATGTATTGATCTTTAGTGCAAGTCCGAGTCCCACACTGTTCTTCCCGATAAGCACAGCCAGCATCCACATCACAAGATAAGTCCCCGGTTGGCCAAGAAATGACAGCCAAAATGATAATTCAAATCTTTTATCCGTAACATCCTGCCACCACTTCACCGGATGTTTTCCCGGAATCTGATCATACTTTTCTTTTGGATTTACAAGTGGAACATCTGCAAGCGACGCTAAAAGGCTACTTATAATTCCTATTATTCCGATCACAACATATTTATTCATAACTTGTCTCCCTGAGATTTCGACTTATATAAGTGAAAATCGCATTTCTTTCCACCTGTTCCAAGTGTCTGAGTCCCGTAAAACCCGTCTTTGTCAGGGTCAAACTGAAGTCCCTTCATGTTCTCTCACCTTCCTTGACAGCTCTCTCAATCCCCCGCACAAACAATTCCGGATTAAACGGTGCAAGCCCACCATGCCCTACGTCTTTTATCTTTCTGAATATCGTTTGTGGAAATGTTTTCTTTATGTAGGCTACATCCGCCTTGCGGTCTTTTACTTCCTTCTCTGCAACCCAGTATTCGATATGCTTGCAATCCGTATGGATATCCTTCGGCATGGAATAATTGTTGCAGGATTCAAAGGTGCGCCAGATGGTCCTGCTACTTATCATCTTTAAAACTTTTGCTGTGTACTGCACATCCTCTTCCGATAACTCGTCCGTGGAAAATGCTTTCTCCAGAAGTTTTGTACCGCCAAGCTTGCCTGTATATATCAGCAGAAAGTCCTTGACCGCTATAAACCGCGTGATGATCCAAGGCAGCTGATACGGCGTAATCCCGCCATCTATAACAGCGCTTCGGATATTCAGCCTGTTGTCCGCCAGCATCCTCGTAACGATACTGCCGCCCATGGAACACCCATAGAGACACGTCACTTCCCGCAGATTATTGCTGATAAGCCAATCCTCAAGTTTCGCTGATATCTCCTCAACACTCGTGAAATCGTCCTTTACATCAGGATCATACCCGGGAAGCGCCGGAATGACGAGATGATACTTCTTCTCCATCAGTGGGATGACATACTCAAAATAATCCCACATCACAACGGCTGGGTGCACCAGCATGATTACCTGTTCATTTTCTTTTCCGAATTCATGTATTGTCATTTTACTCATCACTCCTTATCATATACTTTTTACTTTCCGGGCACATGGCCATCAGTCGTTTATCAAACATTTAAAACACACCCTTCGTGTCGTTATTTCCTGTTTTTCGTTAGTCTTTGCTAACCATATGTTAAAAAAATTAGTTCATGTCCACTTGGTTCAGGATTTCTTTTTGTATCCGCAGTCGCAATACGGTCCACCTGAAGCAAGTGTATATTCCCTTACAAATGTTGAAGCTCCGCCCATGTCGTTCATCACGTAATCAAGATTGCACATGGCGGGTACCAGATCAAAGAAGCCACATAAAGGCAGGCATTCCGGAATACTTCATGGTTTTCATCTCCTTCTTTTCCATGGTATACAGCGGTTCACGTACTTCTTGTACTCTGCGTACTCATTTCCATACAGATCAAGCAACCATTTCTCTTCCGTGTTTATCAGGGCTATTGTCATGATTGCCCAGTTTAGTACAGGAAGAATCAGCATCCACGCGTTATGCCACATGAGAGTTATTCCCGATAACGCCATCCACCAGCCGCTGTACATAGGGTTTCTTACCCATGCATAAATTCCTTTCGTCTGAAGCTTGTTCTCCGTTATGGATGCATCCATATCTGATTTCACGGCTCCGATAAACCAGACAGCAATCCCCAGCACTATCAGAAGTCCCCCGACAATGCGGAATATTAGTATCCATGGGCTGTCTAAGATACCGATCTTAAACACATGCCCGATCAGAATGATCCCGATGAGATTTACAATCGCCATTCCGTAAACAATGTAAGGTCCTACTCCGAACAACGGAAGCTTCTGACCTTCCTTCATATAATTCTTCAGCATCTTCTTATCACCTTGCCTTACTGCTCATAGCCAACAGCCCGCCGAATGTCCAAAGCGCACCGATGCTTATCCATGCCGTTGAAATGGCATAAGCCAGCGGATGATTCCCCGCAAATCTCATGATCACGATGATCACTATCCCCGAAAGCATTGAAAATACCCAACACCATTTCGGATATGGTGTGAGCCCTCTTGCAAATGCTGCTATCTGTGTGATAGCTGCGATCAGAAAGAAAACGAGAAATACGCCCGATACCGGCAGAAGAAACAGTTTCGCAAATTGCATCGTCTTGGCAACTGCTAAACTGCTGTCAATGGAATTTACTGTGTTTAAATGATAGATCGTGGCGCAGCACATTACGTGGGTGAAAGCTCCGAAAGCGAGCATTCCGATCAGGCCGCTCCTGTATGTATGGGCGTAACCCGGAGCCTTCTTCGCCATAAGTCTGTATACACCAAAATAAGAAAGGCACTCTATCGTAATACCGATCAGTCCGAGTATGGCAGATGCGAAAACTCTCGTATCCGAAACGGTCGCATATCTTGAAAAGTACGCATCCATACCTGTAAGCGTTTCATCCGTAACTCCCCACCCAAGGATCATGTCTCCGGCAAGAACCATAAGCGCCGCTATGATCCCCAGCTTAAACAGATGCGTTATCCTGTCCCAGTCCAATTCACTGTCTATCCCGATATCATTATAGTTCCCCATCATTGTCAGCCTCCTTTTACCCACGTTAGTCATTGCTAACCCAATTGTTATTATAAATAGACGGGTGCCAAATTTCAAGTTTTTTTTCATAAATTAGCCGCTATGAGAGAAGTAGCAGATATCCGTATATGATGGCTTGTACGCTGTTTGTACGGACCTTATAGATGATGATGTAAAAGACATTCTGAAGGTGAGTGAAGGAAGGTGGCAGATTGAAGAATGTTTCAGAATCATGAAAACAGATTTTTCTGCAAGACCTGTCTATATCAGAAGAGACGACAGAATTGAAGCACATTTTCTGATATGTTTTCTTGGGCTGCTTATCTACCGTTTGTTGGAAAAACAGCTTGGCAATAGATATACCTGCGAAGAGATTCTTAATAAATTAAAATCCATAAAATTTGCAGACATCAAAGGGCAGGGCTATATGCCTACTTACGTACGCGATAAGCTCACAGACGACCTCCATCAGACATGTGGATTTAAAACTGATTACGAATTCATAACCAAGGCAGAGATGCGAACCATAGAGAAAAAAAGCAAGCAAAGGTAATATTACTATACTTCGAGAATCAAAAAGAAAGTGCCAAAAGCCAGATCTCGGCATCATTTCACTGCATGTTGATTTTCCGCAAAAACCTGCTATAATGTAGACATAAAAAGGTGCTACCAAGTAGACGGTTGACCTTATTTTAGTAATTGCTCAAAAAAGCAACCTAATCCTGGTCGGGGCGGTTGCTTTTTTGATGTTTATCTTTCGCGGCCGTCTGCCGGATACTGATGATCGTCACGATGATGCTTATGATCGTGACAACAATACCGGCAATACCGACCACTATCTGTAACATCTTATAGCGTATCGCTTCCTTCCGTTAGATTTCCCATACCGATGTCTTCGCTCCGCTCCGGTCGGCTGCAAGAGGACGTCCACCGGACGTCCGCAGCCCTCCTTTGCATCTAAGGGAGTTCTCGGAGTTCAACTCCGGCGAAAGGTCAACCGCCATATGGCTGAGTTTGGAATTCTGCCAGAGAGTATAAGAATAGCGGCTGATTGAGAGTGATGGCATTCTCTGTCAGCCGCTTTTTTTATTTGTCTGTTCCGGATGATTCAAATGATGTCTGCAACTGTTCAAGAAATCTTTCGGCAATAGGCGTAAAAGTCTGATAGCGGTTCCAGGCGATATAGAGTTTCGTCTCTGCTGTTGGTGAGAGCGGTCTGAATACAAGACCGCGGCCTTCAGAAGTGTCGATCAGGTGGTCGAAGGTCAGAAGGTATCCAAGACCTTCTTTTGCGAAGATGGAGCCGTTATAGGAAAGGCGGAAGGAACCTTCCAGTTTCATTTCGGAGAATGATGTTCCGGCCCATTCCTTTATCTCATTATTCCATGCCTGCTCAGAACAAAACAGGGGAAGTCCGATCAGATCTTTTGCATGGATAGTCTTTTTCTTTGCCAGCGGATCATCCGACGGCATCACAAGCCCCCACTTATCACTTTCCGGGAATTCAATGTATTCGTATTTACGGCTGTCCGGGTACTCTGCAAGGACAAGAAAGTCCAACAGTCCCTTGTCGAGCTTGTCCGCGATCTGTTCTGTGTCGCCGCTTGTGATGTGGTAATGCAGATTGGGATAGTGTGTCTTAAACTCTTTTATAACTCTCGCAAGGTATTTGATCTGGTAGGATTCCGCAAGACCGAGATAGAGTTCACCGCCGGTGATATCATCAAGGGATACGAATTCCTGCTCAATCTTATCAGCCATGCTGATCAGGTCTTCGGCACGGTTCCGAAGAAGGATGCCTTCATCCGTCAGGCGGATGCTGAAGCTGTGACGGGTAAAGAGTTTCTTTCCCAGTTCATCTTCAAGGGATTTTAGCTGCTTTGAAAGCGTGGGCTGTGTCACATGCAGGACTTCTGCAGCACGGGTCATATTCTCTTCCCTTGCAACGGCAAGGAAGTATCTAAGGGTTCTTATTTCCATGAGCGGGTTCCTTTCAAGTTTTTATGATATGCCATATCGGAATATCACGATATTCATTATAACCATTAGCGGAGATTCATTCAAGCGTTTATGATAAGAACTGTAAAGAAAAGAATCGATGAAGGATGCGAGGATTGCCATGGATCTGAAACGATTGAAGCAAAATCTGTCTGATGCAGGGTGCGGCAATAAAACATCTGAGGACGTCATAAGGATGTGCGAAGCTGGGGACATGGAAGGTGCCCTGCGGATGATGAGGAAAGACCGGTGCAGGCTGATGGATGAACTGCACGAGAGCGGAAGGAAGGTTGATTGCCTGGACTTTCTGATCCGTGCCATGGAAAGGGAAATGAAGCAGGCAGACCAATAAAATGGAGGTAATTGCAATGATGAAGACAGAGGAACTGAAACTGACTGAAGGATGGGATAAGACTTTTCCGAAGAGCGATAAGGTGGATCACAGCAAGGTGACTTTTATAAATCACTTTGGGATCACACTTGCTGCAGACATGTATGTACCAAAGAATAGTGAAGGAAAGCTTCCGGCAATAGCTGTATCGGGTCCATTTGGTGCGTGCAAGGAGCAATCATCAGGATTGTATGCGCAGACAATGGCAGAGAGAGGTTTTCTTACAATTGCATTCGATCCTTCATTTACAGGAGAGTCCGGTGGATTTCCAAGAGCAATGCATTCGCCGGATATTGATGTAGAGGATTTTCAGGCGGCGGTTGATTTCCTTTCCGTACAGGATAATGTGGATCCTGATCGCATAGGGATCATCGGTATATGTGGATGGGGCGGAATGGCGCTGCAGACAGCCGGCATAGATACAAGGATAAAGGTTACGGTGACATCTACCATGTATGATATGTCACGTGTTGCCGGAAACGGATACTTTGATTCTGCTGATAATAAGGAAGCAAGAAAAGCAGCAAGAGAAGCGGTTAACAAGCAGCGTACCGAGGATTACAGGAATGGCACATATGCGTTAGCCGGAGGTGTTGTGGATCCGCTTCCGGAAGATGCGCCTTTCTTCGTGAAGGATTATTACGATTATTATAAGACGGACAGAGGTTATCATTCACGTTCTCTGAATTCCAATGATGGTTGGGCTGTTCAAGCGGGAACATCCCTTGCGAATACGAGACTGTTTACTTACGCGGGCGAGATTGACAGTGCGGTGCTTATGATCCACGGTGAGAAGGCTCATTCCTGCTATATGAGCCGGGATGCGTTCAAACTACTGAATGGGGATAATAAAGAACTGCTGATCATTCCGGATGCTGTTCATACTGACCTGTATGATGGCGGTGGAAAAAATGCGATCCCGTTTGATAAGATTGAGGACTTCCTTAATACCTGGATGAAGTGAGCAGATGCTATGGAATTAAAAGACTTCCTTGAAAAAATGAATACCGGTGAAGAGATTGAAGCAGGGTCAGATTATCATATGTTCATGCATGGGCTTTCCCAGGAAGCACTGCGTATCACGGCAGAGATTAATAATGCTTATCACACACCGGAAGAATTGGTTGAGCTGATGAGGGAACTGACGGGGCAGAAGGATTTTCCGCCTTTCGGTCTTTTCCCGCCATTCTATACAGACTGCGGAAAGAATATTCACTTTGGAAATAATGTGTTTGTTAACTCGGGATGCCGATTCCAGGATCAAGGCGGTATATGGATCGGAGATAATGCGCTGATAGGCCACAATGCGGTACTAGCTACATTGAACCATAATCCTGACCCGCAGAAACGGGGGAATCTTTTCCCTTCAAGGATTGTGATCGGAAATGATGTATGGCTTGGTGCAAATGTGACGGTACTGCCCGGTGTGACAATCGGAGACGGAGCAATCATTGCTGCAGGTGCAGTCGTAACAAAAGATGTCCCTGCAGGAGCTGTTGCAGGAGGTGTTCCTGCGAAAGTGATAAAAACAATAGGAGAAGAAGATTATGAGTAAGGTTCTTGTTATTTCAACCAGTCTCCGGGCAAAGAGCAATTCGGATATTTTGACGGAGCAGCTGCTCGCAGGTGCTAAGGATGCGGGACATGAGGTGGAGCATATCAGCCTTAAGGGGCAGAAAATCAATTTTTGTATCGGCTGCCTTGCCTGTCAAAAGACGCAGCAGTGTGTTCTGAAGGATGATGCCATAGAGATTGCAGAGAAGGTAAAGAATGCTGACACACTGGTATTTGCCACTCCGATCTATTATTACGAGATGAGTGGACAGATGAAGACACTCCTTGACAGGCTGAATCCACTATATCCATCGGATTATAAGTTTCGTAAGGTCTATATGCTTTCCACAGCGGCTGAGGACGAGGAGTTTGTACCAGAAAAAGCGGTAAGTGGGCTTCAGGGCTGGGTGGATTGCTTTGAAAAGGCCGAGTTTGCCGGATCACTGTTCTGCGGAGGAATCTCAGATCCGGGAGAGGCAGATGGAAAGGATACAGAGAAAGATGAAGCATATCAGTTTGGAAGGGCTTTGGAATAAGGGAAGAAAAACAGGCATCATCTTGTTTGCATTTGTGATGCTGGTGTCTGTAACGGCGTGCGGACAGACTGAGACTGCGAAGGAATCAACGGCTGGATCACAGGAAACAGAACCTGTTATAATAGCTGCCTCAGAGGATGCGGAAGCTGTAAATGAAGTCGGCGAAGCAACGACAGAATCTGAGGCTGGTGAAACGGAGAATGTCCAGAGAAAAGAACCGGAGCAGGAGGCGGATACGATGGTTTTGGCGATAAATGGAGAAACAGTTTCCGTGGAGTGGGAAGATAATGAATCTGTGGATGCACTTATGGATCTTATTTCTACAGAACCATTATCTATCCAGATGTCCATGTACGGAGGTTTTGAACAGGTTGGCTCCATAGGAACGAGCCTTCCGCGAAACGATGTACAGACTACGACAGAAGCCGGGGACATAGTTCTCTATTCAGGTAATCAGATCGTTGTTTTCTATGGTTCTAATTCCTGGGCATATACAAGGCTTGGGAAAGTGACGGATAAATCGAAGGCTGAAATGTCGGAGCTTCTCGGAAATGGGGATGTAATGATTACGGTCAGTATGGTAGAAAAATTGAAATAGTGTGCTTTAGGCGTTGCCTTGTAATGATATGAATTGCGGATGATGGAGAGTGATTGCATTCTCTGTCAGCCGCTTTTTTGCGTAGATTTTTTGAAGAAAATCCGCTATTTTTCACGCCAATTGTCTTTAGAGAGATAGGAAGAAAATTTCAGATGTACTATGACGGGGCGTAATGTCGGGCACGGGTAAAAAAGTTTTCGATAAAACTCAAAAAAACCGTCGCCAAGAAGGATATTGAAAAGGAATACTGGCGCTTTGTTATGAACTGCAGGAATCAGAGGAAACGGAGAGGAAAGACCTCGTTGATTCTGACGGCAGGTTAGGGATAAGAAAAAACACGCCGGACTTACAGCGTGTTTTTTGACCTAATATAATTCATCAATTAATGTGACCAACTCATGTATGGGATAGTGCTTGTGGTTTCTGGTAACAAGTTTTGCATTTAAACATCGAGCGACATCGAAGAATACCCGATCATCTTCATCTTTCATTTCTACATCTGTATAAGAAGAAGGCCTTGGCTCAATGTGAAGAGCGTTATCACCAATCCAAGTCAAAACCTCATCCTGAATTTCTTTCGGGATGTGGAACTGCGGACGTGATATTACATCCTGATACTCTTCCATTATTGCAGATGAAACGCACATGCAATGGAGACCAGAAAACACATCATCCATCAACCGGATGGATTTGGAGTTGTCATCTGATGACAGGAGAGCATTTATGAGAATGTTTGTGTCAATTACGAGAAGCATTTCTTTCCGCCTTTACATTCTCAACCATGTTTTCCAACTCGTCTTCATCCTTTAAGTGATCCTGGCAAGCAGCTCGGGCTTTTCGAAATACATTCTCACCGCCGGAAGAAGGCTTTTTGGCAAGATAATCTACCAGATTGACAACCAGGCCAAAATCGGTTGCATCCAGAGAGTTTATTTTGTTTATCATTTCAGCGGTAGCAGCCATGGATTACCTCCAATGAGTATGTTTTTACCTGTTTATATTATAAACACTTTCAAGGATAAAAGAAAGGTCAAATTATACTAAAGAGCTGTAGGGAGGGACTATGATTCAGTGGATTAAATGGATCCTTAAGGGTTTGATGATATATTGTATTGTTGTTATTTCATTGGCGGGTCTTTCCTTTTTGTGTGATTGCCACCAAATAAGGGAGGAAAGAAAAGAAGCTGCAGTTATAGGTGAAGCGGAACAGAACGGAGAATTCGTGGAAACAGAGGAAGAGGTATCTCAGCCTGATCTCTCTGACTGGAAAAACCTCTCGGATACTGACCTGTCGGAAGCACTTCAGGAGCAGCACCCAGAGGAAACTCTGTCTTTTTTGAAATCTTTGTCTGAAGAGGAGAGGGAAGAAATCCTTGTCCGTGAAACCTGTCTTACCAGTCCTTTCGTTCAGTACCGGTTTAAATGTCAGCCGAAGGGCAGAGCAGCAGAGTCTGTTAAGGGCGGACAGATGCTGGCGGTTGCAGATGTCGGAAAGGTCGCTGATCTATTATTTCCCCAAATGGAAATGTTATATGATGCGGAGCTTCTCGATACCATCCGTTTCGATACCTACTATGAGTACCTGAATCTGCTTGGTGAGGGAGAAGACCACGCTACCCTGATTCTGAACAACAGCGGATATTTTACCGTGAAACGTGATAACAACGGAAAGATCGACAGTGTGATGACGGTCTATATGCAGACGGACTGTCTGGTGCAGGAGCTTTCATATGAGCGGTCTCATATTACGGTGGTCTCCGTGATCTCCAGTAATGACAAGCTTTCTCTCGGGTCTTTCCCGTATGTGGAGAACTTCTATCGTGAGGGCGGCTGGTACTATACCGGGATCCACTCGGTCTGGTGTAATGATCCGCCGCATTCCATCTACACCGGCTATACCACAGACCGGGTGAATTCCTGTGAACCAACGGAATGCAATACTCACGGCCATCAGAAGTATGATTTCTATACGGATTATCTTCCAATATAACTCACTATCACATTATCACGACAAACGTGCTTAGCATCTGTTTCATTGGCAATAAATAGCGATGTTAATGCAAATCCGCATCCCAAATCCAAAGTGCGATCAAATTTCACATCTTCAGGGCATCTTCTGATCAATTCATCAAGTAGCCT